>Ga0154764_1131_pt2 | contig 109269 bp, 103 predicted proteins | sample Rifle2008BG16ft_FD_105772 | JGI IMG/M metagenome (GOLD analysis project Ga0154764, IMG submission 105772) | candidate division Zixibacteria bacterium RBG_16_53_22
CAAACATCCCCACACCATTTATCATTGACGGGGCCAGGCGGGTGAAGACGGGCTGGTGGGGTTATTCACCCCGCAACGGATTTTTACCGTTTAATCGCTTTTTCGCAAGAGTATTTCCCCACAGTCTTATACGGCTTGCATCAAATTGAAAAGCGGGAGACGAGGCTTGAACTCGCGACGTCCACCTTGGCAAGGTGGTGCTCTACCAACTGAGCTACTCCCGCGTTTATCTCCCCCGCTTTTTCCCGCGAGGGATAAATAATTTAATCTTTAACCGCCCCTTGTCAACCTATTTTATCGAAGCAAGACCGCCTTCTGAGTGGCTGATATGGGGGCGCTGTTCAAACGCACGAAATAGACGCCGCTGGCCAGCGGCTGACCGAGAATATCGGCGCCGTCCCAGATTACCTGCCCGGAGCCGGCAGTCGCCTGGCCTGCTGAAAGTGTCCGCACTCTTCGCCCGGCAAGGTCATAGATCTCAACGCTTGCCTCGCCGGTTACGGGCAAATTGTACTTAATCGAAACTCCGCTATTAAAAGGATTGGGGTAGAGACTGGTGATTGCCAGTCCACCGGGGGTCGACGGTTCATCGTCGCGGGCTGAGACCAGGCTCATGCGCCCGGAATAAACGTCCTGATTGCCGTTGCGGGTGTCTGTCCAGGCCATCTGCACCTGGCCGCCCCAGGCCGCAAGGCCAATGTACTCCCCTATCAAGCCAGCCAGGATCGCCTGGCCGGGATCGGATGATACTGTCGTGATTCGCTCGTTGGGGCTCCAGGTCAAGCCACCATCGGATGACCTCGTATAATAAAGGTCGAACAGATAGTTGGCGGCATCGAGACGCCTGTCATAAAACACGGTGTGGATCACGCCCTGGTCATCTACCGTAATCCAGGGATGGAACTGGTCGGCGCCGTTGTGATTCGGATCGTCGTTTATCCGCAAGGGTGGCCCCCAGTTGAATCCATCCGGCGAACTCATGAAGAAAATATCCATATCAATCCCGACGTCATCCATGTATGCCATATATAGGTTGCCATAGTTGCGCGATTCGGGATTCAGATCGCTGGCCAGTGCCGGATAGGGGAAAACCAAGATTCCGCCGTTGATATTCCCCGCCGTGGCTGTTACCGAGGTCACAAGCAAATCGGAATGAAAGGTGGCGCCCTCGTCCGTGGAATAATCGATATAGATTCCCCTGGGGTAATACCTGAACCAGGCAACAAACACGGCACCATTCTCATCCACGACAGGCACGGGCCACTGAACGCCGGAACCCTCGGAGACACTCACTGGCAGGCCATATGACTGGCCGGCGTCCAGAGACGATACCATGTAGATATTCGAGGTCATGAAATCGGCGGTGAAACGTGTCCAGGCGATATAGATATTTCCATATGTCGGCCCTGATGTGCGATCCAGGACAATCATCTGCTTGTCCTCAAAATACTGCATGGCGCTGTCGATCGCTGTTACCGGGTCCGCCCAGGTAATACCGCCATCGGTAGATTTCTGCACGAAAATGCCGGTTGGTCCTTGATCCGTGCCGTTCAGTCCGAGAGTGCAGGCGAAATAGTTGCCGGAGGAGTCGACAGCCAATACCGGATCGGATTGCCAGGGATAGGGCGGCACCACCAGGAGAGTGTCATGCCACGTGGCGCCGGCATCGAAAGTATAGCCAATGCCGACACGGCGGTATCCGAGTCGAAAATCACGCCAGATGGCCACGGCGTTATTGGTGTTTTGCGGATTAATGGCAACCATCTCCTCGTTCTGCAGGAAACTGGTATTATCGCTGTTTATCCGAATATTGTCGACATCGAACGGCACGGGATCAAAATATCCGTCGGCGTTATTGTAATCCAGAAGGGATAAGGGGAATGGCCGGGAATAATCAAAATCGGTGGCGAAAACTGCGGGTGTCAGCGCCAGCGATATTGATAATGCGGCAAGAGAGAATTTCATAAAGCCTCCGGGTTAGAGGATCAACTGTTTCCTCGTAGTAGGATACGATAAAATGCATGAGAAGGTGAAAGAAAAATCAATTTAGGCCGGGGCTAATTAGACAAGGCGGTCAGGTTTGAAAACTTGACCGCGTCCTGGCGCCGGGCGTTTCGGGAATCACAGCTCCCGAAACACCGATATCGCGTCAGGTCTGAGAATCCGACACCTCGTGCCGAGCCATTAACCCAGTAGCATTCCGGCTTCGTTCAGGATGAAGCGGCTCAGCACACGGACTCCGAATCCGGTGGCCCCTTTATAGCGGTAGGGATGGTTTCCGGTTTCCTCGTGATCGGTGCCGGCGATATCGAGGTGCGCCCAAGAGTAACCTTCGGCGAAATTGGCCAGAAGGCACGCAGCTGTAATTGCGCCGCCCCAGCGGCCGCCGGTATTTTTCATATCGGCCACGGCGGTCTTTATGAGCTCTTGATAATCATCCCAGAGAGGAAGCTGCCAGAGCCGTTCCCCCGATTGTTGGCCGGCCTCGAGCAAAGCATCGATCAGCCCCTGATCCTTCCCCATCACGCCGGCGCATATGTTCTGCCCCAGGGCCACCACGCAGGCGCCGGTTAGCGTGGCTATATCTATGACATATTTAGGATTATATCGCTTGGCATAAACCAAAGCATCAGCCAGGATCAAGCGTCCCTCGGCGTCGGTGCTGATAATCTCGATAGTCCTGCCATTTGACGCCGTTAGCACGTCGCCGGGGCGGTATGACGAGCCTGACGGCATATTCTCAACGAGGGGGGTTATTCCGACGACATTGATATTGGGCTTGATTGCACCCAGGACCGACATGACCGATATGACAGCCGCGGCGCCGCCCATATCTCCCTTCATGGCCTCCATGCCCTCCGCCGGCTTGATAGAAATGCCGCCGGAATCGAATGTCACGCCCTTCCCGACCAGAACAATCGGGGCCTGGCCCGAGGGGCCGCCTTCATATTCCCAGATGACGAATTTGGGCCGATTGGCCGAGCCTTGCGCCACACCAAGAAGCGCGCCCATTTTGAGGCGTTTGATCTGGGCTTCATCAAATACCTTGACCGGAATGTTAAATGCCTTGCCCAAATCCACAGCATCGGAAGCGAGGTTTTCAGGATTGAGCAGGTTAGCCGGCATATTGGCAAGGTCGCGGGCAATCAAGGTACCCTCGTTCATGATTCTGAAGGCATCAATATGGGTCTGCGGTATATCTACGCCGCCGGTAAAGAAGGAAAGCGTCCGAATCAGGCTCTCGTTCTTTTCCGACTTGAGTTGATCGAAACGGTAGTCGCCAAGAATGGCGCCGTCGATAAGTTGGGCGATCGTTTCGGCAGAATCATCAACCGGCAAGAAGGCAATGCTCTTGAGCTTGCGGACCAGGCGGATCGCCAGACCCGCGGCTTTACGAATATTCTCCGAGCCGGACTTTGCTTTCTTGCCTAATCCCATTAATATCAGCCGGGCGGCCCTGACATTCTTGAGCGGATATATCTGGAACAGCTCCCCGCTATGACCCTTGAAGTGGCCGGACTTGTAAGCGTCTTTGACAACCTTGCCCAAACGGCCATTCAAATTCGGGCCATCCTGATATTGAAACGAGATCAAGGCATCGCACTTAAAATCCTCATACTTCCCCTTAGCAATTCTGCATTCCACCAGGTGCCTCCTTAGCTGTCGAATATAAAATTTTATCATGTTGCGGCATCTTAAGACTATATTGTAAAATCCAAAAAAGGTCAACTGAAATAGAAAAATTAGGATCGCCCACGGCCCATGACGGACGAAATTATTAGGAAAAGTCGGCTTCATCCCTTACGTGCGGCCGCTTAAAGCATCGATCCGCAATTTAATTATTTATTGAACAATTAGCCCAAGTATGCCTAGCGATAACCTGGGCCTGTTCGTCGTGAATTCTGGCATCTGAGATGGCCGCAATCCAGGATAGAATTCTATAGGCTAATGACACTGTAATATCTTTACAATTAATGATTTATAAGATTTTTTAATTTTTTTTCAATATTTCTTTACTTTTTAGTAAAGATTATAGTATATATAGTATGGCGAACGTTGAATTGCAGGCCAGGATATGAAAATAACGGCGTTGGAAGAATATGGGATGCGATGCATGGTGCTATTGGCCCGATGCGGTCTCGATGAAACGATGACTCTTCCGGATTTTAAAATCAAAGAGGGCCTGTCAATCCCCTATGCCGCCAAACTCCTGATGATTTTAAGAAGGGCCGGCCTGGTAAAAGCGGTCCGGGGGCGAAACGGAGGGTATGCCCTTTCAAAACCGGCGGAGCAAATTGTCCTGAAAGACATTTTCGAGGCGCTTGGCGAGCCGGCGTTTTCATCGGCGCACTGCGAAAAACATACCGGGATATTCGAAATCTGTATCCATGCCGGCGACTGCAAGGTGCGCGACATCTGGCAAACATTCGGAAACTTCATCGACCAGATTTTGGATAAGATCACGCTGGCCGATGTTGTCGACGGCAAACTGGGAATACTTGATGCTTTTAAGATATCGTCGGGTAATGACAGCCAAATCGATGGACCGTTTCAACCGACGTTTGGAGTGGAAAAACATATTAAGAGGGAAAGATGAGAGATATTGTATTTGCCTGTTCAGACATTCATGTCGAGGTTGAAGGGAAAGAAGTAGTCAAGGGCGTTACTCTCGAGATCAGACGAGGCGAGAAGCATGCGATCATGGGGCCCAACGGCTCGGGCAAATCGAGCCTGGCCAACGCCCTGGCGGGCCATCCAAATTACACGATCACATCCGGCGAGGCGTTCATCGGGGGCGGAAATCTCCTCGAGATGGACGCTACCGAGCGTTCGCGGGCGGGGCTATTCCTGGCGTTCCAGTATCCCCTGGCGATACCGGGTGTGACAGTGGCCAACTTCCTGCGCGCGGCGGTCAAGGCTCAAAACGGCAATGACGAGGAATCGCTTCGCAATTTCCGCAAAGAGCTGACCGAAAAATTTCAACTGCTGGAGGTCGATAAGGCGTTCGCCACAAGATATGTCAATGACGGTTTCTCGGGCGGCGAGAAGAAGCGTTTGGAGATATTGCAAATGGCGATGTTGAAGCCGAAGATCGCCATCCTCGACGAGACCGACTCGGGCCTCGATATCGATGCGCTGAAGGTGGTCTCGAAAGGCATCAATGCCTCCACCGGCGGCGACGAGGCGATTCTCCTGGTGACGCACTACCAGAGGATCCTGAATTACGTCAGGCCCGATTGGGTGCATGTGATGATCGATGGTAGAATCGTCCGCTCGGGCGGGCCGGAACTGGCCCTGCACCTCGAGGAACACGGATACGATTGGATGAAGCGGGAGGCAAGCCCCGTAGCTTGAGGCGACATTTTGCAGGTCGGCGCACCGCGGCGGGCTGCCGACAAGGCGGGAAGCAGCGTCAGGTCTGAGGACCTGACGCCACATCAGAAAAAAAAAGAGGAATAAATGGCAGATACATTGGAAAGAAATGCAAATATAGCCGATATCGGATCGGATTATGAATCCAAGTATGGATTCAGGGATCCGGAGGAATATTTCATGAAGGGAGCGAAGGGGCTCGATCACGAGGTGGTCGAGATGATCTCCCGCATGAAAAAGGAGCCGGATTGGATGAGAGAGTTCCGCCACGAGGCGCTGGATATCTTCCTGGCCAAGCCGATGCCCACCTGGGGCAACACCGCGCTGTTGAATTCAATCGATTTCAATGACATCTATTACTACATCAGGCCGATGGAGAACATGGGCAAGACCTGGGAGGACGTGCCTGAAAACATCAAGAAGACATTCGATCGCCTGGGAATCCCCGAGGCTGAGAAGAAATTTTTGGCCGGCGTATCGGCGCAGTACGAGTCGGAGGTGGTCTATCATTCTCTCAAAGCGGACCTGGAGAAGCAGGGGATCGTCTTTCTCGATATGGATTCCGGACTGCGGGAGCATCCGGAAATAGTCCAGAAATATTTCTCCACGGTAATCCCCCCTCAAGATAACAAATTTGCGGCGCTCAACTCGGCGGTCTGGTCGGGTGGCTCGTTTATCTATGTGCCGCCGGGAGTTGATGTCAAGATACCACTCCAGGCCTATTTCCGCATAAATGCCCAGAACATGGGTCAGTTCGAACGCACATTGATCATCGCCGACAAAGGCTCGCGTGTGCACTATATAGAGGGATGCACGGCGCCCTCATATTCCACCAACTCGCTACATTCGGCGGTCGTGGAGCTCTTGGCGCTGGAGGGCGCTTATATCCGCTATACGACTATTCAGAACTGGTCGCATAACATATTCAACCTGGTGACCAAGCGGGCAATGGCGTATAAGGGCGCCACGGTGGAATGGGTCGACGGCAATATCGGCTCGAAGCTGACTATGAAATACCCGTCGGTTTACTTGATGGGCGAGGGCGCCAAAGGCGAGATCCTGTCGATTGCCTTCGCCGGCAACGGACAGCATCAGGATGCCGGCGCCAAGGTGATCCACGCCGCACCCAACACCAGCTCTCGGATTACGTCAAAATCGATTTCGAAAGCGGGCGGACGGGCCTCGTACCGGGGCCTAGTGAAGGTTTATCCGAATGCGCAGAAGAGCAAGGTGTCGGTCGAATGCGACGCGCTCCTCATCGACGAGGCCTCGCGGTCCGACACTTACCCGACGATGGAGATAGACGCCGATGATGTTCGAATCGAACATGAAGCCCGTGTCAGCAAAGTTGCCGAGGAGCAGCTCTTCTACCTCACCAGCCGTGGGCTGACCGAGGACGAGGCGCGGCTTCTCATCATCAACGGCTTCATCGAGCCGTTTACGAAAGAGCTTCCGATGGAATACGCGGTTGAGTTGAACAGATTGATCGAACTTGAGATGGAGGGTTCAGTTGGATAAGGAGCTTATGGACCTCGATACTATACTGGCCCGGAAGGCCGATTTCAGACCCATAGATAAATTTGAACCGCAGTGGTTTTATGATCTTCGAAAGGCGGGTTGGGAGCATTACCATGACTCTCCTCCGCCGAACCGCGCCTCCAATGTATGGCGGTACACCGATCCGAGCCTTTTCGTGATCGAAAATCCCGAGCAGCTGCTTGACTGGTTGCCTGTATTACCGGATGACGTGACGCAGGAACTCAAGCCGATGAAACCCGAACATGCGGCTTTCGGCTATAACCGCAGCGATCTCAGGACGTTTACGCAGATGGCTCCGGAATTGGGGGGCTCCGGCGTCATTTTCAAGGACCTCTTCGCAGCCCTGAGAGAGAACGAGGACATAGCCGGGCCGCATTTCGGGAAGATTGTCGGGCCGGAGTTCGGCAAGCACGAGGCGCTAAATATGGCGCTCTGGAATAACGGCTTATTTCTGCATATTCCCGGGAACGCCGTAATCGAAAAGCCGATCTATATGCACCGGCATCCTACCGGGCAGTACACCCTCCAGAGGCTCCTTGTTGTGGTCGGCGAGAACGCCCAGGCCACCATCATAGATGATTACTCTTGCCACTGCCGCGGTATGGGGATGGTGACAAACGCCGCCGTAGAGATTTTTGCGGGCGAATCGGCCAATGTTCGATACGTGAATATCCAGCGGCTTGGAGAGGATTCCCGGCCCTATATCACCGAGCGGGCGCAAATCGGGCAGAACACCAACTTGCACTCGATATTCGGCAGCGTCGGCGCCTCCGTTACAAAGGTCAACGCCGGCACTATCCTCAATGGCCGCGGCGCCAACAGCCGGATGTCGGGCGTGATCTTCGGAAATGGCAAACAGCATTTCGATTATCACACCGTGCAGAATCATCGGGCCAGCGAATCGTTCTCCAATCTCGATTTCAAGGTAGTCCTGCGGGATAAATCGATGTCGGCCTACACCGGCTTGATTCGCATTGAGAAAGACACTGTCAACTGCGAGGCTTACCAGGAAAATCGCAACCTGCTTTTGAACCGGGGCACCCGGGCCGAATCGATCCCGGAGCTGGAGATTATGACCGACCAGGTGCGGTGCACGCACGGCGCCACCATGGGGCCGATTGATCCCGAACAAGTATTTTATTTGAGGAGCCGGGGCTATTCCGAACCTGATGCGGTCAAGGCAATCGTTTCAGGTTATATAGAACCCACGTTGAACCAGATGCCGGCCGATATCGCAGGCATATTGAGAGAACTCGTTCATGATAGATTGGATGGTAACGGAAATGGTGGAAGAGTATACTAAGATCTGCGCCGAGGCCGATATCTCCGAGGGCGAGGTCAGGACATTCGATATCAACGGCAGGCCGATCGCTGTCGCTAAATATGAGGGGAATATTTACGCAGTTGACGACATCTGCACGCACGACGGCGGCGATCTGGGCGAGGGCGATGTCATCAAAGGACAGATCCAGTGCCCGCGCCATGGGGCCCGGTTCGATTTGAAGACCGGCGAGGTGACTCGCATGCCGGCCGTATTCGCAATTGAGACACACGAGGTCAAGATAGTCGCTGGCGAGGTTTATGTCGCCGTACCGGCGTAAGGGAATCCTGAATGAAAGTCAAAGAAGAAAGCGGATTATCGATCGCCAGGGCCGGCGCAGCCGCCGGATTCGACCCGGAAATCATCAAGGCTGACTTCCCGATCCTCAGCAGGGAGGTTCACGGCAAGAGGCTTGTCTATCTCGATAACGCCGCCACGACTCAAAAACCGGAATCGGTGATTCAGGCGCTCGACGACTATTATCGCAACCATAATGCCAACGTCCATCGGGGCATACATACCCTGGCTGAGGAAGCCACTGCGGCGATGGAAGGCGCTCGTCAAAAGGTGGCGGATTTTATCGGCGGGGTCAAAACCCAAGAGGTTATTTTCACTCGAAACTGCACCGAGGCGATAAATCTCGTGGCCTATAGTTGGGGCCGAAACAACCTCGGGCGCGGCGATCGCATTGTGCTCACCGAGATGGAGCATCACGCCAACCTGGTGCCGTGGATCGCGCTGGCGAAACGGACCGGGGCGGAATTAAGATATATCCCGATCGATAACGACGGCTATCTTAACTTGAGTGACTTGAATGGCATCATCTCCCCGGCGACGAGGATTCTTGCCTTAACTCACATGTCGAATGTGCTGGGAACGATCAATCCGGTCGAGGAAATTATCGAATTGGCTCATCGGCGCGGCGCTCTAACGCTGGTCGATGCTGCCCAGAGCATCCCGCATATGCCGGTAAATGTGAAAGACCTCGACGCCGATTTCGTGGCCTTCTCGGCGCACAAGATGCTGGGGCCGACAGGGATCGGCATTCTCTATGGCAAGGAAAATATTTTGAACGAGATGGAGCCGTTCATCTACGGCGGCGATATGATCCGCGAAGTGCGCTTCGATTCGGCGACTTGGAACGAACTTCCGTGGAAATTCGAGGGGGGTACACCGAATATCGGAGGCGCGGCGGCTTTCGCGCCGGCGCTGGATTATCTGGCCGGCCTGGGTATGGACGCGGTCCGCCGGCATGAGATAGAGCTGATATCTTATGCGCTCGATCGACTTCAAAACCTGGGGTCTCTCAGGATTTTCGGCCCGTCGAACCCCGACGATCGAGGCGGAACAATATCATTCATCGACAATGAAATTCATCCCCACGATCTGGCGACCATACTGGACACTTATGGTGTCGCGATCCGCGCCGGGCATCACTGCGCCCAGCCGCTAATGAAACGACTGGGAGTGTCCGCGACCGTCAGGGCCAGCTTCTACATTTACAATACGAAAGACGATATCGACAGGTTGGTCGAGGCCCTGAAGGCGGCCAGGAGGTTTTTCGGTAATGCCTGAACCGTTGGATGAACTTTATCGCGACATCATCATGGACCACTACCGGTATCCGCGGGGGCGAAAGAAGCTCGAGAACGCGGATATGCGCAATGAGGGCCAAAATCCGGTTTGCGGCGACGAGATCGAGTTGTCATTGAAGCTTGATGACGGCCGCGTGGATGAGGTTTCGGTCGAGTGCATGGGGTGCGCCATCTCGGTGGCCTCGGGAAGCATGCTGGTCGATGCCATCAAGGGGAAGTCGCTTCAGGAGGTCAGACGGATCGCGGCGGCGGTTAAGGCCATATTGAAAGGCGAGCCGTTGCCGGAAGAGGTTGAAATGGGTGATCTGGAAGCCCTGGCCGGAGTGAAAAACTTTCCGGTGCGAATCAAGTGCGCGTTACTTTCGTGGACGACTCTGATCGACGGAATCGAGGCGCTGGAAGAAGGAGTGGTGGCGAACGTCACATCGACGGAATAAGCCTATGCCGACCAAAGACGAAATAATGGCCAAGATATCCGAGGTTGAGGACCCGGAGATCAAACTCGGGGTCGTGGACCTGGGACTGATATACGATGTTTCTATCCTGGAGGATAGAAACGTAGTGATCAGAATGACATTGACTACGCCGGGCTGCCCATACGGACCAACCCTGATTGCCGACGTGGAAAAAGCCGCCAAGGAGGTCAAGGGGGTCAGAAATGCCGACGTGGAACTGGTCTGGGACCCTCTCTGGGATCCGATCGTGATGGCAACCGACTATGCTAAGGACGTACTGGGAATCTGGTAATCGTCGTTAAGCCTATGGATGTGATCATAAGGAGATCACATCCCGGGGCATAAAAAACCTTAAAGGGGGACATGGCAGGAAGCGCTTTCGGGGGGAATGCTTCCTGCTTTTGTTTTGGTTATTTATTATCTTCTTTGCGGAAAATTCTTTATTTGACATTGGAGCGCCAAAGGCAGAGATTGCGTCTCACGAAAAGCACGAACCAGGAGAATGAAATGCCCACAGTGACAAGATATCCATTGACTGCTTTCGCCACAATCGCGCTATTAATCTTTTCGTCGATCGCTCCATCCGCCGCCGAACTCGACCTGCCATTCCCGCTAAATACCGAGATTGTTTTCTGGCTCAGGCCGCAGTTGATATCCAACGATGCGAATTTGACCAATCTCTTTGCTCAGAGCAAATTGGTTCGCCATTACCTTGACCTGATCGGCCTTTCGACAAATCATGTGGATTATGCTGCCGTATTTATGCCGCATGATCAGGTCTGGATGACACGAATTACCAATGGCGCCATCGAAAATCTCCCTGCCTCCGCGGCCATGATAATCAAAGGCGCCTTCGATCCGGCGGCCAAATATAAACACGTGAAATCGAGTGGTTGGAGGGAAGAGAAGTATGCCAACAAGAAACTCCTTTGGTGGTCAACGGGCGTGGCCTACCTCAAGCAAGCGTCCGGCGGGGAATGCATGGCCAGGCTTGGGAATGACAAACTCCTGATCGCCGGGTCGGAGGAGAGCTTGAAAGGTGTGCTCGATGTCGCCGGCGACAAGACGACGGGAATTGAATCGATGGGTGTCATGCAGGATATATCGTCAGGCTTTTTCGAGAATGACCTCGCCATGTCCGCCGCCTTTATTAAGGTGACCGACGATTTTCGTCAAATGGTCAAGGCCGGTATTGGAGAGCAACAATCTGCAATGATTCGCACGGCAATTGGTTACGTTGACAATGTCGACGAAATGGCTATATCGGTCATAAATGGACCGGGGAATTATCTGTTCGATGCGTATCTTGGCATGGACAGCGGCAATAATGCCATCATCGTAACCAGCGTTCTGCAAGCCGGTGGAGGTATGGCAGGCCTCTTGCCGGAAGACGCTCCCGGCCGGGCCACCCTTGAAAATTTGACGGCCACTCGGTCAGGAAGGATTGTCAAAGTTCAATCTCGCATGCCGCACGATCAGCTTTACCAACTACTTGGACACGGCAACCATCAGTATTAATTGACCCACGAATATCCCGGCAATGCATTTGCCGTTCCCTCCCCCCGGAGATTTCGAGTCATTACCTTAGTAAACGGGGCTAACGAGGGGCCTGGTATCTTACGGCCACCCGAAACGGATTATTTATCGTTCTCAGGGGACTATCCCCTATTTAGCAGCACTTTCCCCGAAAATTCCGGGTAATTTCTTAGAACCTTGATTTTGATATGGGATTAGCTTTTTTCGGAAGTGGGAATCATGGTTTTTAAAAAAACGGGGAAACTCCAGGCCTTTTCCCCTCTTCAGGATGTTCAGCCAGTTCGTAGTCCCGACCTGAAATGGCGGGGCGTCAACTTGCTGTTCAGTAGTGTAAATGAGTGTCAGGTCATGGCCCTTTGGCCTACCCGGAGGGGTCCGTAAGGACGGCCTGACACAACAGGGGTAGGAATTGAACCGGATAGTCCCTACCCAGAAGAAAATTTTTGGGGAAACTCATCCCAATTTAATTCTTGACAACTAAGCCGTAATTGTTATCAATTAGTGTAGTATTTGGCATCCTGCTCGCCGATTCGGATCGGCAGAGTCTGTGTCAGCAAGTATCGTGCAAGGGGAATCGCGTTGGTATTGGGGTATATCGCAAGACGCCCATATGGTTTTATTGAATTGCCTGCCATTAACTTGCAGTTTTTTGCAGTCATAGCCGCCATCAAAAGGAGATTCGCATGAAAAGGTTTAGCCTGCTGCTTATCGCGTTGGTCGGCCTCACGCCTTTAACGCAGAGCCTGGCCACCGAGAGAATCGTCGTCGCGGAATTTATCACCAACACCTCGTGACCCTCATGCTACAATGCTGATCTGGTCTTAGATCAGTTGGCTAATCTATATACCGATAGTCTGGTCCTGATCCGTTACCATTGGTATTATCCATCCACCAGCGATCCATACTATCAATACAATATCACGGAAAACATGGCGCGGAATAACTATTACGGCAATAACTACTCGCCACATCTGTTTGTCGATGGCAATATCGACGCCGGCTATAACACCGGCCAGTACGGCACCAGGATAAGAAACGAGTTGGCACTCAGCGCCCCGCTCGATATTCAAATCGAGGGCGATTTCGATACTGTCGCCCGCTCCGGCCAGTTGAGGATTACCGTGGCGGCCACCAATCAAATCACCAATACCAACTTGAAGCTTCGGGTGGGGCTCATCGAATCGGGCATCCACTGGCCGGCGCCTAATGGAACCCAGTGGCACGAGCAGACGTTTCGCGACATGATCCCCGGAACGACCGGGACACCGTTGACTATTCAGAGAGGCCAAATCCTGCAATTCACGCAGACTTTCAACTGCCCCTCCCCGTTGGTCTGGAGCAATTGTGAAATTGTCGTGTTCGTCCAGTCCGATTCGGGCCACCGAATCCTGCAGGGCGCCAAACGCTCCCTGTCATCGATGGTCTATACGGTGGATCATTTTAGCCTGATTGCGCCGGAAAACCAGGATACGATCGGCACCACCAATCCCCAATTCACCTGGTCCTCGAGCGCCGATCCCGATTCCGGGTATCCTATCAACTACCAGGTTTATGTAAGCGCCTCGCCGGAATTCCTCAACGCGACGATTTCGGAATCCATCGCCGACACCAGTTGGAATTGCCCGGTGGAGTTGCAGGAAGATACGCTCCTCTACTGGAAGGTCGTCGCCGACAACGGCCATGCTCCCCGGAGAATGAGCGACCAAATATTCACCCTGTTCATCAACGGCGTCGGCTGCGCCTATGCGCCCGGTGATATCAATGGCAATGGCGGCGCGAACGGACTCGATGTCACTTTCGCCATTGCTTATTTCAAGGGAGGAACCGCTCCACCGGATATCTGCGATTGCCGTCCCGATGTGCCCGCATATCCTTTCTATGCGGCCGGCGATGTCAATGGCAACTGCTTTTTCAACGGTGTCGATATCACCTATTTTGTCTTTTACATGTTGGGCGGGCCGGGATTGATATTCTGCCCGAGTTGTCCGCCCGTGGCGCGGTAATCCGTGGCAAATTTTCTATTTGGGCGAGCAGCGGCTCGCCCTTTTTTTGCCTTTAACTTTTGGGGAGCAGAATTTCGGTCACGGCTCCGTTGTCATTGCAAAATTCGATTGAGCCGCCATGCTCCTGGATGATCTTTCTCGCTACCACCATGCCCAATCCGGTGCCAGTCGGCTTTGAGGTGATATAGGGTTGATCGATACGAGCCAGTTTCTCGGCCGGGAAACCCGGACCGTTGTCCCGAATAATCACTCTGACTTTATCTTCCAGGCATCCCATCGTAATTTCGACCTCTCCCCCGCGCGGGGCGGCCTCGTGTGAGTTCTTGAGGAGATTGGCAATGGCCCGGCTCATCATTTGGGGATCGAGGTTTAGATTGGGAATCGGAGATTCAATTCGCACGGTGATTTTCATTGACCGCCTCAAATCGTATGCCCTGACGACATCTTCAATGATATTCTCAAGCGAGCATTTGATCGGCCTGAGCTCCGGTTCCTTTGCGAAAGTAGAGAATTGACGCGCTAACTCCTGCAGGGAGGTCAACTGGGCCCTGATAGCGGTAATAGATTCCTGGCTGTTGCCGGAATTTGGATTCTTGGCATACTCTTGTTCGAGCCGATATAACTGGACAAAAATGGGCGTCAACGGATTATTTATCTCGTGGGCGATTCTTCTGGCAACCTCGCGCCACGCCGCCAGCCTCTCTATTTCCAGGAGCTTCTGTTGGTTGTCCTTTATCTCCCTGGCCATATTATTGAATGACACGCCTAAAATGCCAAACTCGTCATGGCCGCCGATTGAGACCCTGTAATCGAGATTGCCATTGCCGATCGACTCGGCGGCGCGCGAAAGCTCGGCGAGCGGCCGAGTTAACTGCCGACTTATCAGGCCGGAGAAAATGATCGCCAGCGCTATGGACAGTGCTATCGTCGCCCCTGTTATTATTACCAGGAGGCGGGCGGAGAGGGCCTTCCACATGCCCAGGCTGGCGGCGACCGAAATCGCCCTCGACAGCGTTCTCCCTTTAGCGCTATACCCTTTCGGCAGGAGAATTCCGCATCCCTTGATCGCTCCATTGTCATCCGACGAGTAGATGAGGAAATCAAGCGTATCGACCGTAATAAGCGATGAGCCGGATTTCGAACGCTGAATTTCCGGAGGCAATTCGGTACCAAGATGGACTGAATCCGAAAAGACTGCAATATTCTTCTCGGGTTTAAATTCAAAGGCCAGATCGAGTCGGTTCTGTCTCACCCACTCCTTGCAGTCAGCCGTATCCCGCCATGACGGTTGACCCGCTAAGCGCGCCTCCAGCAGAGCGCCGATCACCCCTTTAGAATCTTCGATCAACTGCTCGGCGGAAACCAGGCTGGTCTCCAAACCCGACGCGGCGATATTGTTTATGCTCGACTTCAGCAGGTACGCCGAAATGATGATTACAACCAGGCTGGGAATTAAGCCGATCATAAATATGACGGTGGCCAACTTGGACCGGAAAGTCATGAGATTATTAAAATAGCTGATGCGCCGGCTTGTCAATTAATTCTTGACTCCAGACATGAGCTTTTGTAGCCTTCGAGCAATGCCCGGAAGAATAATTAGGATGGAGGAACTGACCTCTGTCGAATTCACATCGCTTGACCGCCGGCGGACTTTGATTTTTCTGCCCGTTTCGCCTCTCGAGGCGCACGGCTCGCATCTGCCTCTGGGAGTCGATTATTTCAATGCCGTTTATTTCGCCGAGCGGATTGCAGGGTCAATCATCGAAAAAAGGCCGGATCACGAGGTTGTCATATATCCCGGGATCCCGCTCGGCGCCAGCGTCTACCGTCTGCCCGGTTCGGTAAAAACAGACGCCATCTCGATTTTCAAGATGATATACTATTTTGGCGAGTCGCTGGCGGCGTGGGGATTTAAATATATATTTGTCTTATCGGGCCATGGCTCCCCAAAACATATCGTGGCTGTGGAATCGGCCTGCCTGAAAGTGTCACGGAAACATAAAATGCAAATGCATAATCTTTCCGGCGGGCTGGCGATAAGATTCCTAAAGGGTGAATTCATCGACCGGATTTCGAGCCTGATGACAGTCCCGATACCCGCGGAAAGAAGAGAAGTCCTCAAGATGGACTTGCACGGCGGCTGGTGGGAAACCTCGATGATGCTTCTCTTAAAGCCTGAGTTGGTAAAACCCGAATATAAGAGCCTCCCCGGTGTAATGCGCGATAAGAAAAACAAGGGCCCCGGCTGCGGATATTATGGCTACCCCGCCTTCGCAGGCGCGGAATTTGCCGAGGCCTCCATGAAGGTCATGGCCCTGGAGGCGCTTGAAATTATCGAGGGAATACTCGATGGCAAGCGGGGTCATGCCGAGACCCTTTCGCCGCTTTTCCGAAAGGCAGTCCTCAGGCCATATTTCACGAGATACATCATTATCTCATTGATATTAATAACCTTAGCGATAATCACCTTAGTTATCTTGCTTTGAGATCGAATTTCGACTTCCCCCGTGCTCTAATTAAATTCTAAGTCAATCAGCCGATATATCTTAGCAGGAGGAGTATAATGACACGAGTACCTGCTGGGAGAACATCGTCGGTAAGGGCGTTGAATAAGAACTTCATTCTGCAAACCGAGTTCATCGCAAAGCCGCGATCGCGGATCGTTACCTCGGTGGCGCTGGATGGGCAGATCATTCACAAGGTGGAGCGAACCTACGACAGCCAGATAGAAAACGACGAGGATTTGAGGCTGGCCGAGGCGGCGGTCGCCACGCAACATCAAAACCTGGCCAAGAAAATGCAGACCAGCGGCGCTGATTTCATAAAACAGACGCGCTCCATAAAAATATCGGCTATCGACAGGTTGGCGCTGGTGCCGGGGGTTTCATCGGTAACCGATGTGGAAGAAAAGCTGAATTCGCCCAATGCCCACGCCATTTATGCTCAATCGAAATATATTTCGGACATAGCCGATGCCGTGACGCTTTCCACAAAAATGGGCCCTCTGAAGATAGCTGCCATGATATCCGACCAGGGCAAATTCATACTGGCCAAGAGCGAGGGCAAACCGTTCATACTGACACTCAAGCCCGATGCCGATATCCGCATGGTATTAAGCGAGGCAATTAAGGAATGAACAAGATATTATCGACAATCAGGTCAGTGCCAGGCGTCTGGGGCGCAATCGCTATCGACAAAAAAAGGGCCCTGACTTACCAGTTGCTTCCTTCGACTTACGATGCCGAAATTGTCAAGAGTTTCGCCATACCGACATTGAACCTGGGCCGGACCTTCGAAAGAAATGTGATCATCGATTTCTTCTTCGAGAACGGCAAGGGACGCCTTTACAACCGGCCCGAGGCGGTCGTATTGGTGCTGGGGCGATTCGAGCTCGATTTCGACCTGCTGAATTCGATTTGCAAGGAGGCCGTGTCGGCAATCTGCCGTAGATTCGCCAGGGCCGAGGTGCACGATGGCGGAATCGTCAGCTCCGACGGTTCCAATGTCAGTTTCGAATTTCTGCTCAAAGCCGTCAATATTCTGGCCTCGAACGCGCAACAGAAAATTGGAGCGTATCTTGTCACGAAGCATTTAAGAAACGCCAAAGACAAACTGGTGGAAAAATACGATTTTCTCTCAACTCTCACGGTAGACAACAATGGTGTTGCGTATCTGATAAAGGGGTATCCTCCGTATAAGGGCGACGATCTCCTGCAGGGATTCGCGCACTGGGCCAATCTTTTTATCTCAAACTGCGCCAAATCGACTGATAAGCTCGACGCCGCCGATATACTCGAGCTGACGATCGAAATCAAGGATAAGCTCGAGATGACCGGCTTCTACCAGCTCTACGCAGATATAGGCTTGTAGACAGACGATTCCTCATCCGGGAGTTCCGGCCGTACCGGCAAGTTCATTCTTGACATTCCGCGCTTATAAAATCTAATTATCCCCAATTGACTCAATTCCGAATGAAGTGGAGGAAGGATGAAAGCATTTCTTTCGGCGGTCGTGTCGATATTCATTTCAGTATCGGCCGCCGCCGCCACCGAGACCACCATTTACACGCTTCCCAACGGCATGCAGGTTATACTCAGGGAAAATCACGCGTCGCCTTTGGTTTCATCGGTGGTGGTGGTCAGGGCTGGAAGCAAGTTCGAAACCGCTCAAAACAACGGATTCACGCATCTGCTCGAGCACATGCTGTTCAACGGCACCGAGAAACGCACACGGGAGGAGTTTAACGAGGGAATCAAGGACCACGGGGGTTACATCAACGCTTTTACCCGGCAGGAGATGACCGGATACCTGATAGTAATACCGCGGGAGTTCATGGAATTCGGACTCGATATCCAGGCCGACCAGCTTTTCAACTCGATCCTGCCGGAAGCCGAGTTTCCGAAGGAGAGGGATATCGTAGTCGAGGAGATCAGGAAAGATAACGACAATGTGGAAAATGTCGCCCAGGATTTTTTTAACTCGGTGGTTTTTGCGGAGACACCATATGAGCGGCCGGTAATCGGGTATGAGAGCACAATCCGCAGCGTGACACGGGATGAAGTCATGGCATACTACAAGGCGCACTATGTGCCCAATAACATGATCGCCCTTATAATCGGCGATTTCGAAACGCCCGAGATGAAAAAGCTGGTCGACCGATATTTCGGCAAGCCCTCAGCGGGGAATATGCCGTTGTCACCCGATTTCCAGATCTCATTTCCTTTTGGACCCGAGATTAAGATCAAGCGCCATCCCCACGCCGAAAATACCTATATTCAGATTTCGTTTCCGGCGCCAGTCTACAGCGATCCGAATTTCTTCGCATTTGATGTCTTGAGCCAATACCTCAATTCCGGCGAATCATCTCCCCTGTCACAGGCTTTGACCGCAGGAGAAAGCCCGCTGGCCGGCGAGGTTTCAGTCGGCCTGGAAATGCAGAAAGAGTTCAGCCTGATGAACGTCTCTGTTAAGACGGATAAACCAGAGAATGTCGAACCAATCTTGAAGAAAACACTCGAGGTGTTGCAAGGGTTGCCTGCTTATCGGTTCGGCCAGGAGGATATCCGCCGCGTGGTGGTGCCGAACAAGGTGAACGAGATCAGGCTCGAGGAAAAACTGCATTATTATGGTATCATGAAGGCGCCCTATCTGGCGACTTGCGGTTACGATTTCCTCGAAAATTATGTCGATCATTTGTCGGCTGTCACGCCTGAGCTGGTGGCCTCGGTAGCAGTCAGGTATTTTGCCGATCCCAAATATGTCGTCTGCGCTTTAGAGCCGGCGCCGGAGGTGGAGTGATGATTAAGACAAGAATGCTCAAATTGCCTGGCCTTACGGCGCTCGCCGCATCTGCAATTTGGATTGCGGGAATGCCAACCGATTTGCAGGCGCAGGCCAATGATAAATACAGCAAATTCGTGCATGAGGTTCTTCCCAATGGCCTCGATTTGATAATCAGCCACAACCCCGATAGTCGGGTATTCGCGATAAATATACTCGCTAAGAATCGGGCCGCCAATGAGCCCGAGGGCAAGACGGGAATCACCGATTTTGTCAACCGTATGCTGGCGCTGGGCGCCGACAGCATGAACGCCGAGCAGATACAAAACAGGCTCGATGATATCGGCGCGGAGCTGACAACAAACGATAACCCTTATATACCCTACGACGACAGATATACCTCGCGCTCGTTCTCGTTTATCAAGTTCGAAACAATCGACGAGTACGCCGAGCAGGGAACCAAACTGCTCTTTGACATCGTTGCCAGAGCCCAATTCCCCGAATCCGAAATCGGCAAGACCAAGAAGAAGGTTATGGGCATACTGGGAATGTCATCGGGTTCCACTTACCAGGTTTGCCGCGACCTGATGTACAAAAACCTGTTCAAGGGACATCCGTTCGGCAACCCGGTTATGGGCTCCATGGAGACGGTGGGCTCATTCATGCGGGAGGACCTGGTTGCTCACCATAGGCATTTCTACGCCCCCAATAACATGATCATGGCCGTGGCCACCAACCTCGATCCGGAGATTGTCAAGGCTTGGGTCTATTTGACGTTCGGTACAATGCTTGGTGATAGTACTCCTTATGCAAATGGCCAGTCGGTCGAGAAGCCTAAAGGTATCGTAACCGCTCATCAGGAGATGGACAAAGAGCAGGTCTACATCTATATGGGGATGATAACTCCGGGCCTGAAATCGCCGGACGCGCCCGCTATTCATATGGCCTCGACTATAATATCGTCGCGCATGGGCCTGAATCTTCGGGAAAAGCAGGGCCTGGCCTATTCCGTAGGCATGGGCGTGGAATTCATGCCCGATTATGGCTGGGCCGTAGCCGACATGGGCACCGGATTTAAGAACATGGAGATTGCCCAGCGAGGAATGGTGGAACGGATCAATAGCATCAAGAATGAGGCGCCATCCGAGAAGGAGCTTCAAAAAGCGCAGAACTCCACCTGGGGCTCGATGCTTCTGGCGCGGGCCTCGCGTATCAACCAGGCGTTCTACATGTGCAAAAATCAATTCCTCGGTGCCGGATACGATTACGAAAACGATTACCTGACCAAAGTCCGAAAAGTCAAACCGCAGGATGTTCAGCGCGTGGCGAAGGCATATTTCGATACCGGCAATATGGTCGTGGCAACCGTGGGAAAGCGGGGACAATAGCATCCGCCATACAACAAAATCAGAATTGCGGTAGCGATAACAAAATTTAGGGGCGTTCAAATGAACACCCCTACAGAATGAAATTTCCACTTTGGGGGTGGCGTCAGGTCTTCAGACCTGACGCTCAGCCTGTTGACAAAATGGCTATGATGAGGAAAAATCTCGATACTCGGAAATGACAATTCTGCATGTTGTAGGGGCGTATCGCCATACGCCCCTACATTAAATTACCCGACACCTCAACTCAATTTATTACCGATTTGCCATCAACCTCGGCGTCAGGTCTTCAGACCTGACGCTTTTTTTTGCGTGGCGTCGTATCGCCTTTCAGCTGAGGTCGAGGTCTCTCGAGACCTGACCCGACGCTTTTCTTCTCATCAACAAAAAAACCGGGGACCACCCCGCACTCGCCCAAGACTCGGCAGGGGTAAACAGGGGTCCCGGGCTACAAACAATATCAAGAATCGATTTTACATCTTCCCCACCACGGCCTGGGCTATTTCCAGCGTGGTGTTCTGGCCGCCCATATCATACGTGCGGACCTTCCCCTCGCGGATAACGGCGGCAATGGCGTCTTCCAGCGATTCGGCAGCCGAGGTCTCGCCCAGCCAGTCGAGCATGAGCTTGACTGTCAAGAGCGTGGCCATGGGGTTGACCTTGTACATGCCGGAATATTTCGGGGCGCTGCCATGTGTCGGCTCGAACACGGCGTAGTTGTCGCCGATATTGCCCGAACTGGCGAAACCCAGGCCTCCGACCAACTGCGCCGCCAGGTCGGAGATGATATCGCCGAACATGTTCGAGGTCACCAGCACCGAGTAATCCTGCGGATTCTTTAATAGCCACATGCACATGGCATCGATATTGGCCTCATAAAACCGAATACCCGGATAATTCTTGGCTACCTCGCGGGCGGTGCGAACGAACAGCCCCGAGGTTTCCCTCAGCACGTTGGGTTTTTCCACCACGGTAACGCTTGGCTTGCCGTGCTTTTTGGCGTATTCGAAAGCGTCGGTGACGATGTTGCGGCTGGCCCGCTTGGTGATGATGCGCAGCGATATGGCCATTTCGTTGGCCGGAGTGCTCGAAAAGCGTTTCATCTTCGCGTTGTTCTTCTCCGTCGCCTGCCGGAAATCATCGGGCACGGGGAAGAATTCGACCCCCGAATATAGGTCCTCGGTGTTTTCTCGAAATACGGTCAGGTCGATATCATCGCGGTAATTGAGAGGATTCCCGGGATAGGCCTTGCACGGCCTCAAGTTGGTGCGCAGGTCGAACATTTGGCGGAGTTTCACGATAGGCGAAGCATACGCGATGCTTTTTCCGCGCAGTTCGGAAGCCAACTCCGCCTCGGCCTCCTCCTTCGGCTTGGAGGTTATGGCGCCGAAGAGAGCGCAGGTCGTGTTCTTGAGGATATTGATGGTCCGATCCGGGAGAGGATTCCCCTCCTTGCGCCAGTTTTCCCAGCCGATTTCGGCCGGAATATATTCAGCATCGAGTTTGATCTTATCCAGAACAATTTTGGCGGCGTCCAAAACATCATTGCCAACACCATCGCCAGGCATCCAGGCGATCTTGTATTTAGCCATCTCCAACTCCTTTTTACGATTTCTTTCGAATTTGCTGGCCTAAATCTATCAATAGGAATTGGCTGAGCAAGCAAAAAGTGTGTGACGATCACCTGGCCTTTATCGTCAGCCGGCTACAGAATAATATTGGCTTCCAGACTTCAGAAGTTGTCACATGGTCCGTGGTATGCCAAAGACAAGGCGCTGATTGAGGAAAGCCGGGCCCACGCAAAATACGTACCCTGTCCTCTATATGAGAGGCATAAAGCGTCGTCTCTCAACGCGAATTGGACAGCTTAAGCACAACGTGATGAGGACTTCTGAAGCCTGCTATTTATTCTCAGAGTGCAGCAGGTGCAGGGAGGCTTACAACCGTATGCGCAGGGTTAAACGGTGCGTGTCGCTGAAATCATTTTTCGAGGGTACATAGGCATAGTCGAAGAAATAAGCCCTGAACGATATTCCTCCACCGATCGAGAATCCGCGCGAATCATAGTTAATGCCATAACCCGCGCGAAGGGAAAACATGTCTTGATAAATGTACTCTCCGCCGAGATTGAATTTATTGCTCTTATTCCCCCAATGTGGGATTACATAATCGCCGGAGAAAATGATCCCCCGCAGCCGCGAATCTTCCATGGGACTGCAGGATGCGCCAATGCGGACCTCGCGGGGCAAGTCAAATGGCTTGTCGATGAATTTTGGCCTGGTGCCCAAATTTCGAACCGACATTCCCAGGGCCAACTCCGGCAACGGCATGTAAATGGCGCCAAGATCGATTGCGAAAGCCGAGGCGCTTTCGATGTCGAGTTTCTGATAGGCCCACTTGAGCGAATTGCCAAGCGACAGCCTGTCGCCGAACGGGCGCGCCAAAAATACCGAAAGAGTGAAATTGTGATCATCGAACGTGCCAAGCGGCTCGCTCGATGGGTTCGAATCGCGACGCTCGATATCGCTGGTCTGGCCGAGATAAAGCCCCAGGCCGAACCTTAAATCGCCCGATCGCGTAATGGCCGAAAAATGCTCCATCGAGGCATCGGTAAGATATGAAACATGCATGAGCGAAATCTCGCTGCTCTGCATATGTGCCGCCGAGGCGGGATTGAAATAAGGCGCGCCGGCGTCTCCGGACACGGCCGTGAAAGCCTCCCCCATGGCCGCAGCTCGGGAGCCCGAGCCGATCAACATGAAAAGAAACGAGCCGGATTCGGACTGGGCGTATGACATGCCGTAGCCCAGGACAACAATGACAATGGCGATCGCTGATTTGTGCATCATTAGAATCCCAATTTAAGGGCAAATAGATGCCCGTCCGACGTGCCGTGCTGACCTATCAAATATGCATACTCTATGGCGGCCGACCGGTCCCCTTTGAGGTACGCCAGCGATCCCCCGAAAGTGGGGCTGCCCCGGTCGATTCCGATTCTCAGCCCGGCCCAACGCTTGTGCATCTCGACCTCGTTAAACTTGCCCTCCTCGTATTCGTCCTCCACGAGTTGGATAACTTTCCTGGTGAACCAATATTCGGCGCCGGCCCTGAACAGCGTCCCGGTCTTGTCGCTTTTTTCGAAATCGACAGCCGGAATGACCCTGCCGTCAAGCAGATTGCCCGCCAGACCGAATTTGAATATCACCGGGTATTTCTCCTCGTAGGTTGTGCCATCGCCCCAATAAGCATTGGTGTCCCACCTGTAGGTGGAACCGAGGTTCTGAACCACACCGCCGAGCGAAATGAGCTCCCTGTAACGGAATAAAAATCCGGCATCGACACCGATGGTGAAAACATCCAGCTCATCGAGCTTCTCCTGGAGATATCGCAGGCTGGCCCCGAGTGCGGCCGAACCATTGATCGCCTTGCCGAATGACAGAGTAAAAGCATTTTGATTGTTGTTGATATTGCCAATAATCTGCTGCGATGAGCCGCGGCCCACTATATCCGATACGCCGGCATTGACCCAACTGGCGGCCATGACAGCCTCGCTCCTGATCGGAAATGAGATAGCGATGTGGCCGAGGTGCCGATCCAGCGAGAGGGCCTTATAGCTGAGACTGGTCCCCAGACGCATTTCGAATCCCAGCCCGGCGGGATTGAAGTAGGTGGCCTCGGGCCCCTCGGCAATTGCGGTGAAGGCCCCGCCCATCCCAAGCGGCCTGGCTCCGACTCCACTTCGCATGAAGGCGCCCGAATAGCCGGCGTCACCCTCACCGGCCATGGCGCAGGAGGCGGAAAACATAAGAACCGATATTATGCCAGCAAGTTTGTTCATTTGATCACCACGACCTTTCCCCAGAGGTCCTCGCCGTAATCGAGCTCCACGCGGTAGAAATAAATCCCGTTGGCGACTATCTTTCCCTTATCATTGGTGCCGTCCCAGACAATGTCATCCGATTCAACGCCTCCGATTCTATCACGATCGACTGCAACCGTCTTTACCAACTCAAGATTGAAATCGTAGATTTTCACCGATGCCCTGGTATTTCTATCCGGCCTGAAATGGACCGTCGAGCCTTTCCTGGTGGAATGATACGGAGAGAATGGGGATGGATAAGCATAATGATTGGCAGGATCGAGTTGAGAGCGATATACCCGCCATTCTCCGTCAGATCGGCGCGCGGCGCCATCCGAGCCGCCGGCCCAGACGATATCACCGACGACGTCGACTGCGTAAAATGGCGCGTTGTCCTGGTAAAAGGTCTGCCTTTGGGGATCACGGAGACCGGACAGAAGGGTCCAGGAGCTGTAATCGCCGTTAGATTGATAGAGCCCGAAACTGGTGGCGACATATACCGTATCGCCATTGAAGGCGAAATCCCAGGCCTCGACATCGGGATTATCCGATGGACCAATGATATTGGCTATATGCCAGGTCGCGCCGTCGTCCGTGGTGTAAGCCACTCGTCTCTCCTCCCCCGAAACGACTGCCCGACAAGCGGCCCATACCGTCTTGACAGTGTCGATCAAATTAATTCCCAGGGCCACCACGTGGTTTCCGGGAAGCTTGAGGGAATCGGGCAAAGTCGTGTCGGATACCGAGAAGGCGTACTGCTCGATTGAATCCGGGTAAGTATGAAAGGCGCCAGTGATAGTATCGGCATAGAAGAAAAATCTATATATCCCCCTGGCGGCGCCGCCCCAAACCGAGAAGATATCCGGGAAATCGGTGGTATCCGTTTTGACAGAGAAAAAGCGATTGCCGAGGCTTCGAAATACGCTTCCATCAAAATCGGCGGAATCGGTGTTGACACTATCAAGCTGCGTGGGAAACAAGTTGGTCCAGGTGACACCCCAGTCCGTGGAACGGATGAGGCCGCCATAAAAGCAGGCGCCGAAAGCCAGCGAATCATGAAGCGACAGGTCGTAGGCAAGCATGCCGACCCGGGTGGCCTGCATCGGCTGTCTATTAATCCAAACCGAATCGGGACGCCCCAAAAAGGAAATCCCATCTCCTTCGGGATACTCATCGCCCTGGAATTCGCGCGAGTGCGAGGTAGCGACCCAGACAGCCCGATCGTTGGCCGAGAGAGCCGAGACCTCGTCGGCCGCAAGGGGCTCGTGGCCATAGGTGGTCCAGGTAGCTCCACTGTCGCTGGTGGCTGAGGCGCCCCCGCCTGTGCCGAGCCAAATGGATGTGGAATCGTGGTCGATATCGATTACGGAGTTGGATGTCATACCGGTCCGCCCGCCCTGGACAGTCATCTCGATTTCGGCATGCGCCAGGCCCACGAGGGAAAGCGGCAGGAATAAAGCGAGGAGTTTTCTCATCACGACCTCTAGTAGGCTGTTATTATTTGTGACGGGGTGTTTGATCGATTTTCCTGCTTGTCATATGCATAAAAAATAAACGTGTAATCACCGGATTGGCTGGTGGGCAGCGGTGATGGAATAATATAAGTATAGCAACCATCGTTGGCGGTGGAGTCTCCATTGACCCCATCGTCATGCAAGAGAAACCGAATGCCGTTGGAGGTGCTGTCCGGCCTGGTTACCATGTAATAAACAGAATCGATATCATCCAATCCGTCGGGATCAAATGCGTTAACGGCTAAATACGAGGAATCGGGCGAGCCTTTTTCCAGCGAATCGGGCGCGACAAGGTCGAATAATACAGGACCATACCGGACGTCGATGACCTTTTTCTCGCAAGAAATAGCGACCAAAATGGATAAAATTGCTGCGCTAAAGCTGAATTTTGTTAACATCGGGCCGCCTATTAATTAAAGTTGTTACCCCAAAAAGCATTAGTAAATTATAATAGGCGGCCTCCGATCTAAAGTAAAGATAAAAAAGGGGTTAATGTAATTAAGATCGTATTTTTTCGGGGTAAAGCGCGGCTCCAAATCTCAGGCCTCCGGTTGAAACTACAAGTGTATCTTGCTCTATTATACTCAGGAAGGCCAGAAATATTCCCAAGCCCGGCAAAATAAGTTCGGCCCGATCTGGATCAAATGGAATCAACTCCCGGCGCCGGGCCAGATTGGCATGCTCAAATTTATGGGCAAGCTTCGAAAGAAGGTCCAAAGTCAGGGGCGACCCGTGAATACGCGCAGGAACATAATTTATGAGACCAGCTATCACAGCGGCCGCTGAGGTAATAGTGCCGCCGGTGGCAATGACAGCGGAATTTCCCAGGCTTGGGAATTCCGCCAGCGGGTTCATCAGATAGTCGACCCCCCGTCCTGTGTAATAGCCATAGAGGTCCTCGGTATCATCTGGAAGCGATTCAAGAAGCTTGAGCGCACCTATCGGGATGCTTTTAGAATCGAGGATCGTCCCTTTCGATGCAGCCGCCAATTCCGTTGAGCCGCCGCCAACATCGATCAGGATGATTTCGTCAGTCGACAAATCCAGGTTATACATGGCTCCAAGAAAAGATAATTCGGCTTCATTGCTGCCTGAAATTATTTGAAGATCGAGGCTGGTTTCCCGTTTCAAGGCCTTGGCGAATTCATCTGAATTTTCGGCCAATCTTAGGGCCTCAGTGCCCAGAAGATAAGCAGCCTCCCATTCCGATTCTCGCACGAACCGCGTGACCGCTGCTGCTGTTCGCTGCATAGCTGATTCAGTGAGTCTCCTGGCCGATATTGACCCTTCTCCCAGACGCGTGGTGGCCTTCTTATCGGAAATGACCTCCAAACTCCTGCCATCAACCCGCGCCACGAGGGCCAGCGTTGAATTTGTGCCTATATCGACTACGAGGCGTTGTTCAGCGGGCACTGATAGAGCTCTTTCCAACGCGGGATTTTGCGGGGCCCGTGGAATCGGTCATCGTGAGCCATAGCAATTCACCTTGACCTACCAGACTGCCCTGTGTGAAAACATAATCTGGAATATTTAGATAACGATACCTGCTTCGGATAACCTGCCAATAGAACCTGGCCAGTTCCACGGCCTCGCACTCCGGCAAGATCATGTCGGCGGCAGGCGTAATCTCGTCCTCGGAAAGTTCCAGTCTCGGCTGGGTGCGGCAAAGGCGGATGGCACGGGTGGTCATATTATCAAGGTCGGGCATCTTGAACGCCGGGACATATAAATAAAATGCATTTTTGGCCTTATTCTTGGCTATCAAAGGAATCTCTCCGGTGAGGATTTTTGCAAATTCGCCGACACTGCTTTCGCCCCTGCCACCCTTGAATTGGAAACGCCAATACGGAAAATAGTCCTTTCCCTGCTCGTGCAAGGCCGACCTGGTCTTTGTAAGCCTGTAACCATCAGATACGACAATATATGATTTATGGCAATTCCGACAATAATAAATAAGCGAAAACTCGGAAACGGGCAAATCCGCTCCGCAATTGGGGCATCGATGCGGTATCGGTTTGAATTCGTCGCCAATTACCAGGCCGGTTTCTCCCGATCTATCTTCAAATGGCTCAGATGTCTCGTTGATAATCCTTTTTGAAAGACCATCGATAAAATAGGTGACCGGCATCCCGCCAACGGTGGCCGACAGGGCCCAGACCGGATAATAGATTATCGAGAGCCCCTCCCCTATCATCTCGGAGATGACATGTTCCTTACCCTCGAGGGCGAAACCGAGATTAAACGCGAACATGCCCATAGCTGATTGTTTAGCATCGTCAGGACTTACTCTGATACCGAGAGGAATCGACCTCGGGAGCAAGATGTCTTTAGCAAAAACGCTTAAAGGAATGACCTCCGGCCGCACGCCGAGGCTCTCCAGGCCGAATGCCTTATTCTCGAAAGCTGGAATAGTCAGATCAAAATGACGGCATCTCTGATGAAAAATGGTCTTGCTCGGTATGACAGCCTGATCGAGCTCGATCTCATCATCTTCGTATTTTTTCTCAGACATGAGCGAATAAGACATGCCCCGGAAACGATAAAATGGAAGGAAATACAACCGGGTTGTGTCTAAAGCCACGGTGGACAAACGGCCATTGTCCCTCAGATGTTTCTCGACTGCGCATTTCAAGGCGAAGTTATCGAGGTCGCTTGGATAATAATATTTCAGGATCCTGCCTGGCGCCCCGATCCGCATAACCAGCCCGCAAAATACGCATTGCATGCTGATAGCACCCTCGAGTGTCAAGAGAGACGAGCCACATCCGGGACAGTTGAAACTGGTCTTGTAATCGGCCATTTTCGACCGCTTTTATTCGTTTCCGGCCAGACGCTCGCCGCAATTGGTGCAGAATTTCGATCCGGGAGTCAGCCTGGCACTGCATTTGGGGCAAACCGGCTTCTCACCAAGCTTTTTCCCGCAGGCGAAACAGAAATTGGCTTCCAGTGGCAAATCGGCGCCGCATTCGGGGCACTTATTCGCCGATACAATAGGGTTACCGCACTTGTAGCAGAATCGAGAATTCTGCGGCGTATCAATGCCGCATTTCTGGCATGTGATGGTCGGCAATGCCTCGGTCTTCAGATCGCGCTCGTTCGGCGAAAATGCGTTGGATAGCATCGCAGGCACCATCAGGCCAATACCAGCCCCCAGCCCCATGCCGGCCCCGGCCTGGGCAGGGTCACTGCCCGACGACATCGCCTTGGCCAGTGAATACTTGAGGAATTTGTTGAGGTCCCCAACAGCCGCCATCGAGGACTTCTCGTCGATCATCTTCTGGACCTCGTCCGGAGGGGTAATGGAGGTGATATAAAAATCAATAAGCTCCATGCCATATTTGCCGAATTCATTGGCGATCTTCTCTTTTATCTCGCGGCTCATTTCATCATATCGCTTTGGCAAATCGAGAATGGTATCGAGCCGCTCACCAAAGATGTCATTAATCCTGGCGACTATAACGTCGCGAAGATAACCGGAGATAATATCTGTCGAAAACGCCGCCTCTCGCCCCACCAGAGAATTGATGAACAAGAGCGGCTCTACAATGCGGCAGGTGTAGACTCCATATCCACGAAGCCGCACCAGGCCCAGCTCCGTGTCACGGAATGCGACCGGATCGCGCGTACCCCATTTGAGATTGGTAAAGACTTTGTGATTGATAAAATAGACCTCACACCTGATTGGGGATTTAAAGCCCCACGGCAACGATAGCGTGCGGGTCAAGAGCGGCACGTTGAGCGATGTCAGTGAGTGCCTTCCCGGACCCAGGATATCGTACCCCTTGCCGGATTTGAAGAAAACGGCCGATTGCGAATCCCTGACGATCAACTGCGCTCCGGCCTTGATATCGAGCGAGCCTTTTTCGGGAATGCGGTGAATCATGTCGGTCGGGCTCATGTCGACCCATTCGAGAATCTCCATCATTACTGACATACCAAGCCTCCAAATATTACAGGTCTTTTTTCATAATCGAATACGCGACTACCCCGCCTATTCTATTATCGGCCGGAATTTGGGCCAATGGAGGATTCCATCCTCGTGCCCCGCCTGGGCGCGATTGCGCGGCCCCGCCCGCGGGGCCCCGGGCGAAAGCCCGTCGCATGTGACATAAACATGCCTCCGATCTCGTCTCAGGCATTCCGGCGGCACGCGGGCTTTCGCCCTCCTGGCCCCTTTGGGGCCAGGCGCAATCGCGCCGCGCGGCGCAGCCGTTTAAAAAGAAAAACGCGATGGCGGAAGAAAGGCCGTCGCACGCTAAAATTCGTATTGAATTTATGGGGGAATTACTGGTCGGGGCGAGCCGATTTGAACGGCCGACCACTTGCACCCCAAGCAAGTGCGCTACCAGGCTGCGCCACGCCCCGAACCGTTTGGATAATAATAAACACTGGTGATAAATCAAGAGAAAAGTTTTAGGATATCCTCGAGTTCAAGCCGGATTTCATGCAGCAGCGCGCGGGTCCTTTCGGCTGACGAGTTCTCGGTAACCTGCTTGCCTTCTTTCTTGAGAAAATTGCGGGCTCCCTCGATTGTGAAGCCTTGTTCGTATAGCAGGCGTTTGATCTGCATTATCCGCTGGATATCCTTGGCCTGGTAAGTGCGATTGCCGGCCCGGTTCTTGCGAGGCTTGATGTGAGGAAATTCCTTCTCCCAGAATCGCAGCACGTATGGCACAACACCCACCATTTCGGCCACCTCGGAGATGGAATAGTACATTTTCCCTTGAAGTCCTTTTGGCATAATGCTACGAGCCTTCGGTGCCGCCCATGATATAGGGTCTCAGGCGTGTGACACGCGACTCAACACCCCCTTCGTAGAATATGATTTCGAGTTTATCATCGATGGCAACTTGCCTGAAACTCCTGACGGCCTGGCCTTCGCCGTTGCGCACATAAGAATAACCGCGTTCGAGTATGGACCGCGGCGAAACCACCTCGAGTTTTTCGAATGTCGATTGGAAGCGTTGCTTGAGCGTGGTCATGCGATGCGACAGATGAATATTGACTAACTTCCGCAGTTCCTCGCAGCGATGGGTCCTCTGGATTATGATATCGAGGGGGCGCTTCAGGCCATAGCGGGAACCAAGTTCCACCAACCGCAACTTGAGCTGACTCAGTATATCTGTAATATCATCCCCAAGTCGCCCCACCAGCTCATCTACACGCATGGCCAGTTGATTAATATCGGGCGCCGCCATTTCCGCCGCCGCGGATGGTGTTGGGGCGCGCAGGTCGGCGACAAAATCGGAAATCGAGAAATCTATTTCATGCCCAACAGCCGAGATGACCGGCAGTTCCGACTCGTAGATGGCCCGTGCCACCGTTTCCTCATTGAACGCCCAGAGGTCTTCTAACGAGCCGCCGCCACGTCCGACTATCAGCAGATCGACCAGTTCCAGCCTATTAAAGCCTCGGATTGCTTTGGCAATTTGCCCTGCCGCGCCTTCGCCCTGAACCTGCACCGGCCAGATTATGATCTCGACATTCGGCGCCCGGCGCCGGGTTATGTTTAAAATGTCCCTGATAGCGGCGCCTGTAGGCGAGGTTACAACGCCGATACGCATCGGAAATCTCGGGATGGGCACTTTGTGGGCGGGATCAAATAGCCCCTCATCGGACAGCCGTCTCTTCAACTCCTGAAAGGCAATCTCAAGCTCGCCGATCCCGGCTGGTTGTAGACTCGTGATATTTAATTGGTATTGGCCCGATTTTTCATAGACTGTCACCTGTCCAAAAGCCCTGACTTTCATACCATCCTGGGGTTCGAAAATCAGCGAATTACCGGCCCATTTCCAGATGACACATTTGATCTGCGCGGCCTGGTCCTTCAATGTAAAATAGCGATGGCCCGATGAATGCCTGAGGTAATTCGAGATTTCGCCCTCAACCCAAATCCTGACGAAATTACTCTCAAGTAATTCTTTAATTGACCTTGTTAACTCGCTGATTGTGTATATCTTATCAGACATATCTTATTGCTTCAACAATCGCCGTATCTTACAGGCCTTGACAGTATTCGACAGCAGCGCCGCAATAGTCATGGGACCGACCCCGCCAGGTACAGGCGAAATCGCCCCGGCCACCGCCTTCACCGATTCGAAGTCGACATCTCCCACTACCCTCTTCCCTTTGGGATGCGTTAGATCGGCAATCTCATTTGTTCCAACGTCTATAACAATCGCCCCAGGCTTGACCATATCGGCGGTTAAGAATCCGGCCTTCCCCATGGCGGCGATTATGATATCCGCCTGCCTGGTGTATGATACTATGTCTTTGGTGCCGGTATGGCATAGCGTCACGGTGGCATTCGTGAAACTGGTTTTTGAGGCCAGCATGGTAGCCAATGGCTTGCCGACCAGGAGGCCCCTGCCCAAAATCACCACGTGTTTACCGGCCGGGTTATGGCCGCTGCGATTCAAGAGCTCAACTATTCCCAAAGGCGTGGCCGGCTCGAAAAGAGGCCGGCCCGCCAACAAAAGCCCCTGATTGAATGGATGAAAGCCATCGACATCCTTGGCGGGATGAATTGTGACCGTGATCGCCGGCTCATTTATTCCCTCGGGAAGCGGTGATTGAATCAGGATGCCGTCGATATCTTCTCGCTTGTTGAGCCCGACTATTAGCTCCTGGATTTGATCATGGGAACTGCTCTTGTCCTTTTTTATGACTTCTGAAAAAATCCCGATTTTTTCGCAGGCCGAGGCCTTCATTCTCACATACAGCGCTGAGGCCGGATTATCGCCGACAAGCACCGCCGCCAGCCCCGGCACGATCCCCTTGGAACGGAGAGCATCGATCTCGATCTTAAGCTCTTCCTTTATCTGGTCGGCTACTTTCTTGCCATCGATGATTTGAGCTGCCATCAGAATCTCTTCTGGCTTCCCGGCTCGCCCTCCTCGGAGGGCATATTATACATTATTCGCTGAATCGATTTCGCCTTGCCGGTACCGGGATCGGCCTCTACCACCACCGCGGCCAGGCGCACATCGTCCGTGGCGGTATTGAATTTGTTCGGAAGCGCGTTGATAATGCGATAAAGCGCGTCATTTATTTGCACTCCTATAATCGACGTATAAGGGCCTGTCATGCCAACATCGGTGATATAAGCCGTGCCTGACGACAGAACACGCTCGTCCGCTGTCTGGACATGGGTATGCGTGCCGAATACGCCGGCTACGCGGCCGTTTAGATACCAACCCATAGCCTGCTTCTCGGAGGTTGCCTCGGCGTGAAAATCGACGAATATGAGCTTCGTTCTCCTGGAAACCTCGGCGACAATCCTATCCGCGGTCTTGAATGGACAATCGATGTTCCACATGAAAATCCGCCCCTGGAGGTTTATGACGGCTACCTCTTCCCCGTTCCGGGCGGTGTAAATATTATACCCCAGGCCGGGAGCTCCCGATGGGTAATTCGCGGGTCTGAGGAGCCGGGGTTCGGCCTCGAAATAGGAATGAATCTCCCTGCGATCCCAGATATGGTTGCCCGATGTTTGACAATCGACCCCATACGACGATATTTTCTGAGAGATCTCCTTGGTCAAACCAAAGCCGGCGGCGGCGTTCTCGACATTGGCTATGACAAAATCGTATTCTGCCCGCTGCTTCTTGCATTCGAATAAATAGCTCGCCAGGCATACGCGCCCTGGCTTGCCGGTGATATCGCCAACGAAAAGTACTCTCACTTATAGCCCCCTCCGAATAACTCCGCGATTGCCCTGTGAATGCGGTGGAAAAATGGAGTGCCCGGCATATACATCAGCGCGCAACCCTTAATTGGATTGATTCCAAGGCGGCTCACCAGAGCCAATAGATGCCTGTCATAGCAACCCTGCTGCAGCCAGATGTGCTCGGCGCCGCTGGCCGCGACCTCATCTATTATCGACTGCGCATTTTCAGGCCTGGTGCCGATAATGACCGCCTGCGGCTTCTCGGGAAGCGATTTGAATGAATCGTAGAAGTTGACGCCGTTGAAATTCCCGCCTTGAGGTCCAATCGCATACACCCTCTTCCCCAGCGCGACAAGCGAGTCGTGGATCGAGCGCGTGAAATTGAGCCTGTTTCGCGAAACCCCGACAATTGCAAAGCTGTCCGATTCGTAAAATTGCCTGACCCGATTACTTGGCATAATCCACCGCCCTGACCTCGCGAATGACAGTCACCTTGATCTGCCCGGGATATTCCATATCCGATTCGATCTTGCGGGCAATTTCATTCGCCAGGCTGACACTGGCGACGTCATCGACCTGATCGGCCTCGACAATGACTCTAATCTCTCTGCCGGCCTGGATTGCATAGGCCTTGGCCACCCCCTTGAATCCATCGGCCATCTCTTCTAACTTTTCCAGCCGCTTGATATAACCCTCGAGAGTTTCCCGGCGGGCGCCCGGCCTGGCCCCGGAAATGGCATCGGCAGCCTGCACCAGCACCGCATAAGGCGTCTCCATCGGGATGTCCTCGTGATGACTGGCAATGGCGTTTAATATGACTGGATTTTCATTGAACTTGGAAGCGAATTCTACTCCGATTTGCGTATGGGTACCCTCGGTTTCACGATCGATGGCCTTGCCGATATCGTGCAGCAACCCGGCTCTCTTTGCCAGGGTGCCGTCGAGTCCGAGTTCGGCGGCCAAAATTCCGCAAATCATGGCGACTTCCTTGGAATGCTGCAGAACATTTTGCCCGTAGCTGGTGCGGAAATTGAGCTTACCCAAAAGCTTTACAATTTCGGGATGGACCCCATGGACCCCTACGTCAAAACAGGCCTGTTCACCGGTCTCGCGAACAATGACCTCCATCTCCTTTTCGGCCTTGCCGACAACCTCCTCGATCCGCGATGGGTGAATGCGCCCGTCAATAATTAACTTCTCCAATGCCATGCGGGCAACCTCACGTCGTACCGGATCATAACCGGAGAGAATGACGGCCTCGGGGGTATCATCCACAATGACATCGATTCCGGTGGCTGTTTCGAACGAACGAATATTGCGACCCTCCCGTCCGATTATGCGGCCTTTCATCTCATCGGATGGCAGATTTACCACCGAGACGCACGATTCGGCGGAGTAATCGGAGGCGCATCGCTGAATGGCCTGGATAATGACGTTGCGTGCCTCCTTCTCGGCGTTACGTTCGGCCTCCTCCCTGATTTCCTTGATTATGCCGGCCGCCTCGCGTCTGGCCTCGGCCTCGAGATTGGAGATAAGGAGCTTCTTGGCCTCATCGGAGGTCATGCCGGCGATCTTCTCGAGTTGAGTATTCTGCTCGGTGATAAGCCGCTCCAGGTCCTTCTCCTTGGTCTCGGCCACCTTCTCCTTAACCGCCAGGGCCTTCTCCCGATGAGTAATCTCCCCCTCTTTCTTATTTAATACATCTACTTTGCGATTAAGATTGTTCTCCTTGACAGCCAGGGCCTGCTCGAGTTTGGTGATCTCGGATTTCTTGACCTGGGTTTCGCGTTCGAATTTCTGCTTGGCCTTGAACCATTCATCCTTGGCCTCCAGCAGCGCTTCCTTCTTCTTGATTTCGGAGGCCTTCTCGGCCTCGGCGATTATTTTCGTCGCCAATGCCTCAGCCTTGGCGATCCTGCCCTCCCCCGTCTTGCGGGAGATGACAAGGCCGATCAGGAAGGCCGACACGATTAGGATAAGGCCTGCCCCGATCACATAGTACAAAGACGTCTCCATAAAACCTCCAAATGGGGCGGACGCTTTTATATTAAATTACAAAGCCTCGGAGAGTCGGCGGGCTAAATCGGAAATCCGACGCTCCATATCGGGCGAGCCTTCAGGATTATCACGGCACCTGAACAGCTCATCGGCGATATTTAGCGCGGCCAAAACCGCCACTCTGGCCTCTGCGATATTGGGGTAGTTTTGGGAAACCTCCCTCATCTTCAAGTCCAGATATTGGGCGGCCTTCTTTATGTATTCGGTATCGACCTCGGAAACAAGGCTATACTCCTTGCCGAAAATCGAAACCATAACCCGATTCTTCTCCATGACAGCGTCCGCTATATATTAAGTCCAACTATCCTCAAGAGCCGCCAGCTTCCCAACAAGTTTCTCCAGGCGGTCCCTGACCTCCTGAAGCCCGCTGTCGGGTCGGGCTTGCCGCAGAGCCTTGCCACGGGCAGCCAGAGCCTTCTTCTGTTCGGCAAGCTGCCCGGCAAACTCCCCGATCCGGCGTCTCAATGATTCGTTCTCCTTCTCGAGTGTGCTTTTTTCCTTCTTCAGATAGGCGATCATTTCGATCGCGCGACCGACATTGATTTCCAGATTTTTTATTATACCCTTATCCATATGGCCAATCTTATAATTTATGCCCTTAATTCCGCCCCAAACCTGACCTTCAGGGCTGAGACTATTTTTTCCAGCGCCTGGCCCACCTCTTCATCGGTGAGCGTCCTATCGGCGAGACGGAATTTCATGCCGAAAGCCAGGCTCTTCTTGCCGTTGGGTATGCCTTTCCCGCGATACAGGTCGAATACCCAGACTTCGTCCAAAAGGCTGCCGGCAGCTTTACTTATTTCATCCTCTATCGTCCTGGCCGGAATGTCCTCATTGAGCACAATTGCAATATCTCTATCGGCCGACGGGTACCTGGCGAGTTCCCTGGCCGTGATGGTTTCCGGCGTCAATTCGACCAGATTCTCAAAATCGAGTTGGGCGATATAGACCTGTTCCTTAATATCCACGGACTCAGCTACAGACTTCGAGATCCGCCCCATCCGGCCCGCCGGTCTGCCGCTTATATTTACATCAAAAGAGTACCCTTTTTCAAATACGAAATGATCGGAGCAAACCAGCTCGATTTTCCCCAATTGCAGATGGCTCACCAGGTCCTCGATAAGACCTTTCAACGAAAAGATATCCCTGGCACGCCACTTGGCGCCCCAGAAATCGGGAAACTCCATACCGCAGAGAGCAATACCGAGATATGAACACTGCCTTGGAAGCTGTCCTTTCCCGTCGGGATTATAGACATCCCCAATTTCAAACAGAGCCAAATTTGGCTCCCGGAAATTGAGGTTTCGCCTGATGACCGGAAACATTGTAAGAAAAAGGTCCGGCCGAACTACGGCCATTTCCTCGGACAGAGGATTCATTAGCCTGACCGATGATTCCAGTTGCCCCAGTTTGGACGACAGCCTGATGTCACCGAGGGTAACGGGGAAAATCTCCATAAGTCCCGCGCCAACCAGATAATCTCGCGTTTTCTCGCGAATCCTTTGATATTTCGTTTCCGGAGTTACAAGTGAGCCGCCCGGCCTGAACGACGCCGGGATTCCATCGAAGCCATGAATCCGGGCAATCTCTTCGATCAGGTCAACCTCGCGTGTCAGGTCCGGCCTGAAAGAAGGCTGTATGACAACGAAGTTGGCATCCAGCGTGTAGCTTATGTGCAAGTCGGATAGGATACGCGCTATCTCGTTATCTTCTATTTTGACGCCGAGCAGTTGTTCTACTCGCGATGGTCGAAGCTCGATATTGACCGGGGCAAAGGCCCTCGGATAGGATTCCACGATATCCAACAGCGGCTGGCCGCCGGCAATGCCGCTTATCGCCTCGCTGGCCCGATGATTGGCGAAAGGGGCCATCTCGGGGTTGGCACCGCGCTCGAAACGGCGGGACGATTCACTCGACAGCCCCAGGCTCTTCGACCCGCGGCGAATGGTGACCGGGTCGAAGTAAGCGGATTCGAGAAGGACAACGCTGGTCCGATCGCTGACTTCGGAATCAAGCCCGCCCATTATCCCGGCGATGGCAACTCCCCTGGCGCCGTCAGTGATTAACAGATGTTCGGCATTCAGACTGCGCTCGATATTATCGAGGGTAACGAATTTTTCATCGCGGCGAGCCCGTCTAACCACGACGAGGGGATTGGAAAATTTATCATAATCGAATGCGTGCAGGGGCTGACCCAATTCCATCATTGCGATATTGGTGATATCGACGACGTTGTTTATCGGCCGCATCCCAAGGTAGTGCACCATAATTTTCAGCCAGAGCGGCGATGGTTTCACTGAGACATTTCGTATTACCCTGGCCGTATATCTGGGGCAGCCGACCGGATCCTCGATCTCGACCGCGACAGCCCCGGATGTCGGTTCGTTTATTTCACGAATGTTAATATCAGGAAGATGGGCCCGCCCGCCGCCGAGTGCCTGTAATTCAACGGCAATCCCGATATGGGAGAGGCAGTCGGGCCGGTTGGGTGTTATCTCGAGTTCAAAAATGATATCGCGATAGTTAACGATTTTATCTAACGGCGTCCCCGGCTTAATATCGGGTGGCAGAACCGAGATGATATCGCTCTCGGGGGAAAGATCAAGCTCAGCCTCCGATAAAACCATGCCAAAAGATTCAACGCCGTGAATTTCGGCCTTCTCGATATTCACGCCGCCTGGCAATCTGGCGCCGATGGGAGCAAAAAGCACGTTTTGCCCCTTGGCCACATTGGGGGCCCCGCATACAACTTGAAGATTTTTCTTGCCCGTTTGGACTTCGCATTTTGAAAGCCTATCAGAACCATCGATAGCTGTAACGGAGTCTATGCGGGCGGAGATAACGCCGGATATCTCATAGCCGCGGCGCTCGATGGCCTCGACCTCGCTGCCGGACATAGTCAGCTTATCGGCGATCTTTTCATACGGCCAATCGCAATCGATAAGTGTCCTGAGTAAATTCAGCGAAATCTTCATCAGAATTGCCTTAAGAATCGTACATCATTATCGTATAAGAGCCTGATGTCACCTATGCTGAACCGTAACATCGTGATCCTATCGACCCCCATCCCGAAAGCATAGCCGGTGTATTTCTCGGGGTCATAGCCGACCGCCTTGAAAACCTCGGGATCCACCATGCCGGCGCCGGAGATCTCCAGCCATCCGGAGTACTTGCAGACACGGCATCCCTTGCCGCCGCAGAGGACACACGAGAAATCGTATTCGGCCGATGGTTCCGTAAACGGAAAGAAATGAGGCCTGAAACGGACATTCATATCGGGCCCGAACAACTCGCGCGCAAAGGAGATGATGACACCTTTCAGGTCCCCGAATGTGACACGCTCATCGACATACAGCCCCTCGCACTGATAGAAGACCGGGGAATGCGAGGCATCGGGAGCATCCGAGCGATAGCATCTCCCCGGCGCGATTATTCTGACAGGCGGTTTTTGAGACTGCATGGTCCGAATCTGCACAGGTGAGGTGTGTGTCCGCAGCAGGATACCCTTTTCGACATAGAATGTATCGGACAGATCGCGCGAGGGGTGGTCCTCCGGCGTGTTGAGGGCGTCGAAATTGTAGAAGTCGGTTTCAATATCGGGCCCGGCGGCGACCGCGAAGCCCATCCCGCGGAATATGCTCACTATAAGATCGACCGTTTGAAGAAGCGGATGCCGCCTGCCTACGAAAGACCGTCGGCCGGGCAAGGTATGGTCTATGCCCGAGAACGTTTTTTCCGAGCCGGCCAATTGAAGCGCCCTGGTCTCGGCCAGGTCGCTTAAGCGCTTGCGGATTTCGTTAAGGCGCGCGCCCGCCTTTGGCCTGCTCTCGTTATCGAGCGTGCCCAGTTGGCGCGACAATTCCGCCAGGCGCCCCTTGCGCCCCAAAAAGGCGTTGGAGGCGTTTTCGAGGCTGTTCTTATCAGCGGCCTTCTCGATGGCCGATAAAGCCTCTCTCTCGATACTATTCAAAAGGTCAATGAATTCGCTCATAAAGACAAGACGGGCTTTTCAGTCAAAAGCCCGCCAGGAATCAATAAAAGGTGAAAGATTGTCGAGGTTCGGCGATCTCACCCACTCCTGGCCAATTCGGCCAGTTTGGCAAAAGCGGCTCCGTCTCGGGCCGCGATATCGGCCAATACCTTTCTGTTCAATTCCACGCCGGCTTTCTTGAGACCATTGATAAACTGCGAATAAGACATACCGTTAAGCCTGGCGGCGGCGTTGATTCTGATTATCCACAGACTTCTGAAGTCGCGCTTTTTCTTGCGACGGTCGATGAATGAGTACATCAGCCCCTTCTGCACCGTCTCGCGGGCCGTGCGATACAGGCGGCTTCGACCACCATAATTTCCCTTGGCGGCATCGAGAAATTTCTTATGTCTGCGGTGAGCAGCTACGTTATTGGTTGCGCGTGGCATTTGTCTACTCCATTACTCCATTTTCAAATTAATAGGGCAACATCCTGTTGACACGCCCCTCGTCGCTCTTATGTACCAGGGTCGCTTTCCTGAGGTGACGCTTGCGTAAGGTCGTCTTCTTGGTAAGAATATGCCCCTTATTGGTTTTCATTCTCTTTATCTTGCCGGTGCCTGTCTTCTTGAATCTCTTGGCAGCGGATCGATTAGTCTTCAACTTAGGCATCGAATCTCCTTTATATGCCGAATATATTTATTTTCAAATACAATGGCAACAAAAATTTACACTAATCTATTAAACAATTTGTTAAAAGATTGTCGCTTATTTCCTCTTAAGCTGGAACATGGCCGACAGGTTACGCCCCTCGAATTTCGGCGGTATTTCGGTATCGGCGACCTCAGCCAGGTCGACCAAAAGCCGTTCCATCACCCGCTGGCCATAATCCTTGTGCATCATCTCGCGGCCCCTGAATACGATCGTCGCTTTCACCTTACATCCTTCTTCCAGGAATTCGCGAATGTGCCGCAGCTTAAACTGATAGTCATGCTCCTCGGTCTTGGGCCGGAAACGCACCTCTTTGAGCTGAATGACATGCTGCTTCTTCTTGGCGGCTTTGGCCTTCTTCGATTGTTCGTAAAGGTACTTGCCATAGTCCATGATTCTGCAGACCGGGGGCCTGACATTGGCGGCAACCTCGACCAGGTCCAGGCCTCGGCTGGCGGCGATATCGAGAGCCTGGGCGGTCGGCACGACCCCGATCTGGGAACCGGTTTCGTCGATCAACCTGACCTCCGGAACCCGGATTCCGCGATTAATTCTGGCATTTGGTTCGGTAGCTATAACTGATCCTCCAATAAAAAAGTTGAAATTTAATCGATCTTTTTCTGCGCTTCCAGGCCCTTGAGCATCTCGATTGCCTGGTCAAGACTGTATTTGCCGATATCGCCGGCCCTGTGCCTGCGCAAAGCAACCTGTCCGGCCGCGGCCTCTATCTTGCCGACCACAGCCATATACGGCACTTTCAGGCTCTCGGCGTCGCGTATCTTCTTGCCGATCTTTTCATTCGATATATCGATCTGAGCCCGGAGCCCGGCCCCTTTAAGCGCGGCAAGGACTTTCTCCGCGTACGGCGCCGCCTCGTCGGTAACCGGCAACACCCTGATTTGTTCGGGCGCCAGCCAGACCGGGAAATTACCGGCGTAATGCTCGATCAGGATACCGAAAAACCTCTCCATCGAGCCAAGTAATGCGCGATGGATCATGATCGGGCGCGCTCGGGTACCGTCCTCGGCGCTATACTCTATTTGGAATCGCTCCGGCAAATTAAAATCGACCTGAATTGTGGTGCATTGCCAGGAACGGCCGAGATTGTCCTTAATCTTGATATCGATCTTGGGCCCGTAGAAGACACCCTCGCCGGGATCGACCTGATAGTTCAACTTCGCGGTTTCGAGAGCCAATCTGAGCGCTTCCGTGGCCAGATCCCAACCCTCGATAGTGCCGACGAATTTCTGCGGCCTGGTCGAAAGGAAAACGTCATAGTCCTCAAAACCGAACGTGCGCAGGAAGAATAAGTTGAATTCGATGGTGCGCACGATCTCGACGGTGAGCTGGTCGGGACGGCAGAAAATGTGGGCGTCATCCTGGGTGAAACCGCGAACCCTCATCAGGCCGTGAAGCACGCCGGATCGCTCGTATCTGTAGACGGTTCCCAGTTCCGCCCAGCGGATCGGCAGCTCGCGATAACTGCGCGTCTTTGATTTATAAATCTGGATATGAAACGGGCAGTTCATCGGCTTGATTTCGTATTGCACATTCTCGATAGGCATCGGCGAATACATGTTCTCGGCATAGAAACCGGTATGGCCCGAGGTGTTCCAGAGATCGAGCTTGGCTATATGCGGCGAATAGACAATCTCGTACCCGTTCCCGAGATGCTCCTCTTTCCAGAAGGCCTCGATGATATGCCGAACCATCGCCCCTCGGGGATGCCAGAGCACCAGGCCGGATCCGACATCGTCGACGATCGAGAACAGGTCGAGGTCACGGCCCAGGAAACGGTGGTCGCGCTTCCTGGCCTCCTCGATTTTCTGCAGGTGCTCATCGAGCATCTTTCGCTCGGGGAATGAGACCCCGTATATGCGTTGAAGCATCTTGTTCTTCTCGTCACCACGCCAATAGGCGCCGGCGACCGAGAGAAGCTTGACAGCCTTGATATACCCGGTGGATGGCAGGTGCGGTCCGCGACACATATCGGTGAAATTGCCATGGCTATAAAAACTGACAGTCTCGTCGCTCCACTCCGATGCCATTTCTGCCTTGTAGATGTCGCCGGCGGAACGAAACTCCTTTATCGATTCCAGGCGGTTGGCCTCGCGGCGATCGAAAGGCAGGTTGCGCGACACGATCTCGGCCATCTTCTTCTCGATCTTCTCGAGTTCGGCGTCGGTCAATTTTTGCGGCATATCGAGGTCATAATAGAATTTGGCCGAAAAATCATCGGGAATGGCCGGTCCGATGGCGAGTTTGGTGTCCGGGAAAAGCTCAAGCACGGCGGATGCCATGAGATGAGCCGAGGAATGCCAGAAAACCTCGCGCCCCTGGGGATCATCCCAGGTGAGGATGCGAACTTCGCTGTCTTTCGAAATGGGATAATTCAAATCGACTACTCTGCCATCGACGACGGCCGCCAGCGCTTTCAGGGCCAGAGACCTCGAAAGCGTCTGCGCGACCAGCGCCGGCGTCACCGGAGCGTCGAATTCCCTACGACCGTTGTCGGGTAATTTTATCTCTATTTTGGACATAAAAACAAAAAAACGACTACTCGGAAGGAGTAGTCATCAATCAAATGTGATAAATGAAAAAATTGTCTCCTTCCAATAATGGTGGGCGATACTGGAATCGAACCAGTGACCTCTTGCATGTCAAGCAAGCACTCTAACCATCTGAGCTAATCGCCCCTCGCTACCATGACCATCTTGCCAGGGATAAGCAAGAAACCACCGCGAATAATTTCGATCAAGATTGTTCTTTCCTATCCAAAGGCAAATATCTATGGCGGGCCTGATTGGCCGGCTCGCGATTAATATATTCCCTTGCCGGAAACGTGGCAAGCGAAAAATTGCTCCATTTGACCTATCGGGGGGCGTCCGAAAGCCATGCGTCATGTTCCCTTGCGGCCGCTACAAGCCCTTGGCAAGATTCACGAAGATGCCGGCCCCGGCATATTCTGCCTTGAGCGAGTCGACCAGTCGGTCCATCCGAGCCGGCGATAGATTGAGATCGGCCCAGGACGTATCGTATAGCGGGGAATGGTTGGGATAGTAGCGATTGTCCAGGAAATCCATTTGATGCCCGATGTGATTTGAAAGATGAACCAGGGCAATCCAGGGATCCGAGCCTGCAAGGGTCTCTTCATGATGAAAGGCGACAGCGCGGCAGATGGACTCAGGCAAATTCCACTTGACGCAAAGGCAGGCGCCGATATCGGCATGTGAAAACCCGAGCACCTTTATCTCGGCGCCGTATTCCGCCAGCGCCTGGTCGCGCTCCAGGGCCTTCTTGATTTCCAATAGCGCATCTTTGAGCTCCGAGGCGATAATCAGTTTTCCGATATCGTGCAGGAGACCGGCCGAAAATGCCACCTCTATCTCGGGCAGTGATGTAATTCTGATTTGGCGCGCAATGATCCTGGCCACTATGGCAGTCGCCAGGGAATGACGCCAGAAATAATCGAGATATCCGGCGTCCGGATTCTCCCTGCGTGAAAACATCTCGAACACCGAGGCCGAAATGACAAGCGATTTTACGACCTCCAGGCCAAGAATCAAAACCGCCTGCTTGACATTGGTCACAGTTCGCGAAACGCCGTAGAAGGCCGAGTTGGTCAGTCGGAGGACCTTGGCGGTCAGGGCCGGGTCCTCGGACATGATGTTGGCGACGTCGTATGCTGAGGTATCGGGATTGTTGATTACTTCGTTTATCTGGTGGAAAACCGACGGGGGAGTTGGCAGGCTGTGGATGTGCGAAACGATATGTTTCATCTTACGGCGGATTCGGTCGTCGGCATGATCCGACGCGATCAGCAGTTTCGATGTTTTGAGAAGCGTTTCATTCATCCTTTTCGATGCCCATCTTCCTTATGATTCTCTCCGCAAGTTCGGCCAGGCAATTGGGATCGTCATAAAATCCGTCATCGATTCGGCGTTTGATTTCCGTGAATTTTTCCTCTTTTGATTCCACATTATCCGCCGATCCATGGCCGGCATTTATCTCGTATTTATCAAGCAGCACGTAGAGCGCTCGGCTCTTGACCACGGCTGCGGCAGTGGCCTCGATGACATCGCTGCGGTCATAATGGCCGCACGCCACGTGTTTCCTCGCCAGCTCCATGCGTTGTTCGTCTTCATTCATCTTGGACCCCTGACAGGTCACTTGCTCTTTCAAACGAAACCGCCCCGGGCCAATGACGTCATGCCGAAAATGCTATCGGCACTTGACTATGGAAGACGCCTTGCCGTCTCTACCCGTCTTCTGACTTGCGGCCGGCCTGTTTTCGGTACCCTTCTTCGGACCGATCCCGGCCTTGCTTCTCATTTCACCCTGCTTCTCGACCAACTCGACCAGCCTCGATTCGCTCCGCTGGGTAACCTCGTTGACTTCCTCGATAAGCGACCTGGCCTCGACGCTGATTTGGGACGCATCCCTGCCCTCGGAGGCCTCGATGCGCGCGATTTCATAATCGATATTCTTTATGGTCGAGACAGCCTCGTCATTCGGCTCAATCCTGTTAGCGACATTTTCTGCCGCTTCCTCCGAGAGGCGAGCGATCTCACCGATCAGGAAGGAATCCATCTTCTGCAGGAGATTCAACTTCTCCTGCAGCAATTTCTCCAGTTTCAAGGACGCCGGTTTCACTGAACCTCCAATAGGGCAATCTGATTCTGCCCGGCATTTCAGGTCCTCAATTTCAACTTCCGCGATACGACTGCTGCTGCGGCCAGAGGCTCAACAACGCCGCATCTGGGCATTTTACCAACATCGGAATCGAGACCTGTCAACGTCATCTCAAAGAAGAGTGGTTTAAACATTACGATTCGGGATAATTCCAAGAACGGATTCTCGACCCCGGAATTCCCGGACTATTGCAAATATGGCCACATTAATATTATCGGAAAATCCCGAAAATGCTTGATATGAAAATATCGAAGCCAAAACCCGCTCGACGCGCCCCTAAATGACAAGATTCATGGAGGTTACGGCTGTGATTTCTTGCCCTTCTTGGCTTTTATCATCCTGGCCAGCTCCTGCAAGTCCTCTTTTAGCGAGATCGAGGTCTTGACGTTTTCCTGCTGGATTTTCTTGAATATCTCGTCGCGATAAACGCTCACTTTTTCGGGAGCGGTAACTCCGAGTTTGACCTGCTTGCCTTGAATGCCAAGCACCGCCACCTTGATTTCCCCGCCTATCGCTATGGCCTCACCGACTTTGCGAGTCAAAATTAACATAACTCCCCCTCATACTTTTCCTCGTCGCCGACCGGTTGCGTTGCATTCCCGAGCCGGATCATCAGGGGCTGTTGACTGATCCCGAGGCTCCGGCCAGGATAGGGCTTGGTTCCGTTCTCTCTCATAATCCGATTGCAATATCCCCCGCGGCCGGCAATGCCGGATTGCGAATGCAAAAACGTCAAATTAGCAGGCGCCGATTCGGGACGGATAAATCCCGGGGTGTCGATTTTGATTGGGCCGTGGCCGCCGGCTCCAAGGGAAGGTTGCGGTGTGGAAAGCGCCGTTCGGCCTATTTCCCGGCCAACATCGGATTCGCGCATTTTGAATCATCCTCGATATAGGTGCCGCGTTGACTATTTTGCCCCCCGGAGATTGCGATATTCCCGAAAGCCTCTTCGCTGTTGCTGATCTCATGTATCAATTGCATGGTCTGCGAAATCATCGTTATCGATTGCTCGATAAGAAATTCATTCCTCGTTTTCTGATCGCTTATGTGCCGGTATATCTCGAGCATCGTATCTTTGAATCGCTCGAGGCCTTCGAATCGAGGATTGTCGAAGACGGAAAGAATCCTGGCAATGCTTTTTCTCTCGGATTCCGCCATTATGCCTCTGGCGATGCGGGAGAGAACGGTGCGCCGGATTTTCTCGAGATTGGCGGCCTCCAGGGCAAGGGCGCTTATCCTGTCTTTGTCGGGCCCGATTCCGTCCAAATCGCCCCGCAAGAGTTGGCGCTGATGCTCGTTCAATAACTCCAGGTATTCTTGAAAAACAGCCTGCTCCCTGGTCAAAATATCGATGAGCTCATTCAGGTTATTGTCCACAGTTTTTTCCGGCATAAATCGGTTTTTCGAATCCTCCTGGTGCCATCCATTTTCTCGACATATTCTCACGTTTCTTTATCAGGCGGCACACCATTGTGCTCCGCCATTGCGCCTGCTTCCATGCCCCAGAATCCGTCATTTCTCCAATTAGCTTCCGGACGCCTCTGCGCTATCCGGGAAGCGATTAAATCTTGTAAGACCGCCATCTATCCCGATTCGTATTGCCTGCCCGGCCTTAGACTTGGCCCAACCTCGTGAGCTGACTCACACCGGCTAACAGTTCGTGCAAGCCTTAACGGCTCGGTCAGACATCTTCGAATTGCGCCTATCGGCGCCTTCCCCTTCTAAGTTGCTGTGGTTGAATGCCCTGCACAGTTCAATCGGATTCGGTATTCATGATTCTGCAAGCCGGGTCAACCTCCAATATAGTAACGAGCCGGCCCCTAACGATAGTTTCGGTTTTCTCATTAAGGGCGACGCTGATGGCGACATCTGGACTGATCTCGACAGCCTCGAGGATCGTAATTCGCGGCAACATGCAAACACCGATCGGCCGATGCAATAGAACAACAATCCGGCAGGCCTGAGAGCAAGTGGCATGCCTGAATGGCCAGGTGCAAGAAAGCATTGCCAACATGCATCGATAAACACGTAAACCAGTTACCCGAAATGAATTACAGTCTACCGATGGTTGTGCCGGGCAATATCATATTCACGCTCTTTCGGTCCAGGGCGCCTTATCAAGAAATACTTTCACATTCTCGGGATACTTTTTCTGTATGAAAAATGCCGCCTAAATCAAGACGGCTCTCTATTTCGAAAATAAGACCTGTGACCAGACCCGGATTATGTCAATTACATTGCGATTATTCCCATTCTCGACGCCACGTCTCGAGTTGCCTCGCCGCTCATTTTATTTTTCCCACCTCAGAGGGATTTGCCTTTATTTTGGCAGCCAGCAAGGCGATTTTCTTCAAAAGGTCATCGATCCTGAAAGGCTTGAGAAGCACATCGCAGGGCTGAAAGGCCCTGATCTCGCTGTCGGAGTTGTCGAAGATGACGCCTGTGATGATTAGAACCGGAGTTTTTATGGAGGCCGCCCGGATCCGTCGAACCAGCTCGAGCCCGCTGATGCCCGGAATCCCAAGATCGGTAATAATCAAATCGTAATTACTCGCCCTGGCCAGCTTCCACCCTTCCAGGCCATCGGCCGCCGACGTGACCGAATAGCCATAAAGCGCCAATATCTCATTGATGACGTCACGGACATCCGCTTCGTCTTCCACCACCAAAACCGAGAATGCGGGCATGGTCAATCTCGCCTTCGCTTAATCTTCGAGAGAATAGCCGTGATTTTTTCGGAATCGCTGATAATCGATTCCATGCTGCTTTCGATATCGTACAATATGCCGCCGTTGGAGAGCTTTTCTTCGCCGTCACCCGGCGCGCCCTTGCCTCTCTTATCCGCCCCCGCCGCCGACAGAACCTGGTTCATTTGCTTGACGGTCTGCGTGGCCTGGTTGACAAGTTGTGAGAGACGCTGGTTTAGCTCCACGCCGAGGTCCTGCCGATGCGCGATCTTGGCTGCGGCCACGGCAATATTCAAAGCCAGAAGCTGTATCTCACCCGAGACGCTTTCGAGATATTTGAGGAGGTCCTCCTCACTGCGTTTTTTATCCATTATGCTCAAGGCGCCAAGAGCTCCTTGACCTGGGTCTTGAGTTCATCGAGATTGGGCGATTTTACCAGGTATGCATCGGCCAGCCACGACGTAAAATTGTTCTTATATGTCGAGTAAGCCGAATTCAGGATGACGGGAAGATCCGATTTCATGCCTCTCAGGCGCTCGAGAACCTGCAATCCATCCAAAAGCCCCATCTTGATGTCGAGGATGACGAGATCGACGCTGGTGTCGGCGCCGATGAACTGCAGCGCTTCCTCGCCGCTCGCGACTGAATGAGTCTTGTAACCCTCCCCCTCAAGCTCGCACTGATAGAGCGAGCGTATATCCTCCTCATCATCGACGATTAGAATATTTTTCATTTCTCCTCCGTGCACAGCGGCAATTCGATATAAACCTGAAGATTATTTTTTTCGTCGGACGACACGCCGATTCCCCCACCATAATGTTGCAGTATTTCAAGCGCCACGGCGGTATCCTGGCTTTTTAAGTCTCCTCTGCTTTCGCGAAATACTCTATAGAAATCTTCGGCAAAATTCGGATAATTATCAGTCCCCATTATGTAAATCAATCCGGATTGCCCATTATTGCCCACCCTGACCAGCAAGTCCTGCATTCCGCCGGCTATCTGCGAGGCTCGGCGCATGATTGCCATCATCGCCTGATAGAAGAGCCCCTGGTCGATGAGGATCCGAAGCTGCTCGGCGCCGGGATCAGCGTGCAGCGCCGGCAACTCAGCGCTGGTTGGGCTGGCCAGCATCCCCAAAGCATCCTTCAATAGGCCGACAAGAGGAAATTTGCCCTCTTTCTTCTCGCTGAGGGTCACCACGCTCGAGAAACGATCCAGGGCGTGCTCGATTCGAGATACTTGCTTGGATACTATCTCCAGGACCTTAAAGGACTTATCTTCGGCGGTGAGCTTTTTCAAGCTTGAGTTGGCGTATCCCCCTATCACCGTCAAGGGATTTCTTATCTCGTGAGCGACCTCGAGCGCCATCCTGGCGACACTAGAGAGCTTCTCGGCTTTGACCAGGTTTTCGCGCGACTGAATTATCTTTTCGTTGGCCTCTTTGAGACGGCAAACCTGCTGTTCAAGCTTGCCATAGAGACGGGAGTTTTCGATGGCATCGGCGGCGTACTTGGCAAAAATCTCCAAGACGTTCAGGTCGGACTGCGAAATCGGCTTGCGAGTTATCAGGTTGTCGGCCAGGAGAACCCCCTGAAAATTGTCATGCGAAATGAGCGGCACGACCGCCATGGAGTCGGTGCCAAACAACTCGACCAGGTGGCGGCTGCTCTGGCAATCGATGCAATCGGCGGTGGTAATGAGCGACCTGCCCTCCTTGATTGCGCGGATGATGAAATTGTCATCGTCGGTCAGCGGGATTTTCAAGGAAGCCACCAGGCGATTGACATGGATGTCCTCGACATTGCCGGATGTCGATTTATAAAGCCTTAATGTCTCCTCGAGACTGAGTTTCCTTCGCGCCAGGTCCTGCCAGATGGAGCCGGCTTCCTCCGGTGTCGAGGGGCCGGTGGCCAGGCAACCCCAGAGATGGGTCCGCGATTCGTTCGAAAGCAACACGAACCCTCTGTTGAAAGCCAACCCGGGTCCGGCTGTGACGCCCAGCAGGATGATGCGGAGGATATCGGAAAGGTTGCGGGTTTCGGCGAATGCCTTAATGACCTGGTTGATTATGTCCAGGATATAAATCTTGTGCTCGAGTCCGGCCGCCGAATCGGCCTCGGCAGTTCTATCGAGCAGAAAGCAGGCCACCTCGCCCTTGATATGGTCCGGGCATGGGTAACAGTGCAGCTCGCAATGCACCTCGCCGATTTCGCCGGAGAGCACATATCTGGCCATCGACGGCACGCCGTCCAACGCGGCCCGCACGGCTCCAATCACTTCGCTGGAATCCGATGGAATCAACGGGCGAATATCATCGGGATCGGAACCGATCGATTGGCCGGCGAATTGGTCACTCTGACAGCGGAAATTCGAGATGCGCCAATTGCTGCTGAGCCGGAAGAATATCCCCGTCCTGGACATGCGGGTCTGTTCCGTCTGAGCCGGCAACATCGCTAATTCTTTCCCAGTCTCCCCTGGGTTTGCAGAAACAGCCTGTTTTCCGATTCCAACCTCAACGATAGGCTTCTGGGGTGGTCTGACTGCTGGGGAGTCAGCTTTTGAGTCATGGCCATGATGTTCGAGGCTTCCTTATCGATAGCTTTCAAGCGTTTTATTACCGACGGGCCGGAGCCTTTCATGGTCATCATCAAAAACTGCGCATTGCCGGCGATAATGGCCAGGGGATTAGTGATTCTCTGGTTCAATGTGTTCGCCAGGTCCTCCCCGAATGGGGCTTTCTCTGCGCTTGGCCTTTTTTTCCTTTCGGTCTCCAGATCCGCCTTCAGCCGCTCAATTTCCTCCTGCATTGCAGTGGTCGCCTCCTGCGCCTTGATGCGCTCGATCAGCAATGCGATAACCGAGCCTGCCGCGGCCACGATCTGGGAATCGCGCTTGCGATACATATCGGGTTCGTCATGCGAGAGATTGATAATCCCGCACGTTTCCTTATTGAATATGATCGGGACAGACAGGAATGACCTCGTATGGGTCCCACCCTTCGATTTCCTGAGATTATTGAGCATTATGGGACGCTTATGTTTTGCGACCCAGGCCGAGATCCCGCTGCCAAGCTCGAAATTGACGAAATCGATTAGATCGGCTCGCCGGCCGATATTGCGGATTTCCTCCAGTTTGCCGGTCTGGCTGGAAAACATATAGATCGACGCGGAGCGAAAATCGATAATTTGCCCCAACAGCTTCAGGATTTCTTCCACGCGTTCCAGGGTGGCCCCGGATCTCTGCACCAAGGAGGAGATTTCGCTCAAGATCTCAATTTCCTGTTCCGGACTTATTGTGGGTATTCTGGATTCCCCCGACACATTACCTCCAATCAAACAAGCATGTCTCTTTTATTATCTTTGAGAATTTGGGAAAATTCCTTCATCATCGGCATAAGCCAACCGGCGCGATATTTCCGGCTCTCCGGGCGGCGCAGAGCACCAGCCACAAGGCCCGCGGGTCGCAGCGACCAAGGATTTCATCGAGAAAAAAAGGGCCGCACTAATCGCCATGGCAGAAGTCATTTGGCGAGCAGGTCCTTTTTGCGAAGCTCCACTTGCTGATTGTATATGAACTGCACAACCAGCTTTTGGAGATTTTCATCGAAAGTTCCCGCCCCGGGAGGCAGGAATTCATCAATTTGCCTGATGTCATGATCGCCGAAATTGCGCCGGGTGACAAATTCGGCCCCAATAAGATACCCTTTGGCCTTGGAACCCTCGCATCTCTTGATCACAGCCAGAATTCCGTCGAGAGTCTGGCGGCCTTTCAGGGTGAAACTCACGATAATGAATCCCCTTTCGGAAACTTTGACCGGGCTTTCGAAAAGCACCCCGCCGGCCGAGATATTGAGAAGCGTCCCCAGCAATTCAGGACCGGGGTTGTCCGCCCTGGCGGTATCCAGAGTCTTGAATTGCATTTTGCCCGAGAGGTCGAGCCTGACAAATTTCCGCCTCTGGGTACGGTTGATATCCGAGGTTCTCTCGATTCTCATGGTCTTTTCATCACCATCGAAAAGGTCCAGGATGCTGGCCTTGAATGAATAGACGGCATCGCGCCTGCTGTATATCACTTCCACGGCATCTCCCTTGTGAAGATGATTTTGGCCGCTTTGCCTTAGCGGCATTTCGAGCACGTACGAGTCATGTTTGATATCCTCGATCCGGCTGACGAATTCCGAGCGTTCTCCGAATTTCTCCAGCGCCAGCACTACCCTATCCCACAACCCCAGCGTTTCGCGAGTGGCCATAGAAGCTCTATGCATGGGCCGCCTCGATATAACGACCGTGGTTAATATGGAAAGATGCGCTTGCGCCTTGAGATTTATGAAGCAATGTGGTTACGCGAAAAAATGCCGGCAGGATTTCGGTAATTATTCCTGCTGAAAATCGAAACATCATCTGATTTTTCCCCTCATGCCCGGTAAGACAGTCCGTATAGCATCCCTACTATCGGCAAGGCTGTTTAATCCTGAATCAGGCGCGACGTTTCATCCTGCAACGTCATTTGTCGCGCTCGCCGCGCCGAGGCCACCAGGACGCCTAACTCCGACCGCGAAAATCCGAATTCCTCGCCCACAGCCTCGGGCCGGGCGCCGCTCTCGAGCCTGGCCAATGCCAACTTTACTTTGGCGCTGTAGTCGGGCTCGCGCGAAACGGATGACGTTGGCGTCGCTCCATCGGATTTAGCCGATACTGCCGGGATTCCTTCCGCCGGAATCGCCGACGAATGTCCGACAATTGCGGCGTTCTCGGGGAATTCTCCTCGGCGCTTGTCGATAAACACAAGAAATACCAGCACGGCCACCAGGACCGCATTGGACAGGGCCATTATCGTCAATATCGTTGCTCCGCTCATAGAATCTCCTGAAGATGCCTTGAAATCATTTTCGTCGCCTTGCTGTCTTCTTGATTCGTCTTCCTCGCCGGCGATCAGATGGCGAATTTATCCCTGATCATGCCGCGCAGACGGGTTACTGCCCTGGTATGTATCTGTGAAACACGCGATTCGGAAATCAGCATGATCTCCCCGATCTCCTTCAGGGTCAACTCCTCATAGTAATAGAGGGATATGACGAGCCTTTCCTGCTCGCTGAGACCGCTGATAGCGTGAATCAGAAATACTCTCAATTCCGTCTTCTCCATGTCGTCGAGTACATCAACCGAAGTCGAATTTTCGATAGTCTCGATGCGCGGCACCTGCCGGTTATCGTCCTCGCGGCAGATTAGCTCATCGAGCGAAAGCAGAGTTGTGACACTGACGTCTTTCATCGCGTATCGTAGCTCCTCCGCCGATATGCTCAATGTCCTGGCAAGCTCTGTATCCGAAGGTCCCCGCCCCAGTTCCGCCTCGAGCTTGCTTACGGCTTTTTCGATATTTCTGGCTTTAGCCCTGGTCGAACGCGGTACCCAATCGAGGGCTCTCAATTCATCGAGTATGGCGCCGCGGATTCTCGGCACGGCAAAGGTCTCGAATTTCACTCCGCGGCCGGGGTCAAAATTGTTGAAGGCCTCGATGAGGCCGATGACTCCCGTATTAATCAAGTCATTTAGCTCGACCGATTTTGGAAACCCCGCCGCCATTCTGCCCGCCACGTTCTTGACGAGAGGCAGATAGTCCGATAACAGCTTGGTCCGCATATCGGAATTGTTGGTTTCTTTGAATCTCGCCCACGTTGCTAAATTGGCCATAACCCCGTCCTGTTTAATTATTGATATATCCCTGTTATTATCGTCCCACTTTAGCGGACACTCGAAATGCCGGCTCCATCGCCTCGGCCGCCGTTTCACTCTGCAACATGGCGATAGCCGCCAGGTCCAGATGCTGTATTGAATCGACCTCGAAATCGCGGCCTGGATTGACGCGCCGAATGAATCCACAGTTTTGAATCCTGGCTACGGGAATTTGCCCGGCCAGGATATCGAGGCGGGCCTTGACCGAAGCCGCTTGTTCAACTGAATCGACAAATGAGGTGACAGCACCGACATTGGAAGCAATGCCCTCGTCGTTCAGCGACTTCAAGAGACGGCATGACGAAGCCACCGAGATTGAATCGGGCCTGGTGAAGAGCATTATCCGATCGCTCGATCCGGCGGCGAGTAACGACAGCGGATGGCCTCCCGAGGGCGGGTCGAGAATCAGAAAATCATATTTCTCCGAGAGCGAGCCTGTTAGCCATACCAACTTCTTGAGATCATCAAGCGACGGATCCAATACCGGCGGGGGAAGACATGTAAGGACATCGAAACCCGGCTCGGCTGAAACGACAGCATCTTCGATCCGGTCATCCGCATCGAGAAGAGCCGAATATGAAATAGCCTCCTGTCCACCGAGTCCAAGTCCGCCCCACCCGAAGCAGAGGTCGAAAAGAAGCACTCTCTGCTCCAGGCCCGCGAGATATCGCGCCAGGCCGACACCGACCGTAGTCCGACCCGTTCCGCCGGCCCCCGAAATGAGAGCGAGCGTCTTTGCCCGCGGACTTACCGGCATCTCGTTACCTCAATCGAGGGCGCCACTTCATATTCGGTGCTCTTTTTCGAAATCGGGAAAACTGCCAATTCTCGAAGGACTGACAGCTTTGATATCCCCGATATTTTGCAGAATGAGAATCGATATGAAAATCGCATCCATGATTGGCGCCAGGCCGCAATCCGTCCGGCGGCTGGCATTAGGACTGGGAAGTATTTTTCGAATTTCCCGGCTGAAAAATCAACTGACGACATTAACCATCTCCATTCGGAACCAATTGGAGCAAGGCCCATGCCGCCGGCTCGCCCGAATGACGACTTGTGCAAGCTGTTATTTCTTAGTGAATTATGCTGATGATCGAAATTTAGACAGCGAGATTAAAAACGCCTCTGGGAAAATACTGCCCAATCTCTGTTCAATTTTTTCCTATCGGAACAGAACGGTGATTATTCCGAGGTTTGCGCGGGCAAGAGCCGTTATGCCAGTTATCATCATATCCAACCGCGCCATAACTGCTATTATGAATCGGAACTTTATGGGGATTCGCGGCTGTGGATTCTTGGCTATCGATTCTAATGTCGCCAGGTCTTCTTGGCGCCCCTGCCATTACCGTCAAATTTGCCTGTGAGGCTGCGAATTGTCAAGTCGCCATCGATATGAGTCAGTTTGTCATCGAATACTCTCACTTCGGGAATTTTTATATTAGCTCCTTCAGGGTTGATCTTCATATCGAGCGGACGAGAACTCAGAGTATTGCAGACATCACGATCGACAGCGTTCATCGATATTGAAATGCTAAGTTTCCCGGGGCTTAACCTGATATCCGGCGAGACGGGCTCCTCCGGTTCGAGCATGAATTTCAGTGCCTTGACATTGCTCTCCATCGCCGTCAGGAGGATTTCCTTCATTTCGTCTATCCTGGCCTGTCGGATGTTGCCTTTTTCAGTGGAATCGAAAGGCGCTTGTCTGACATTGATCCGCTTTGAGCCGTATTGGTCGGGCGCCACGGCCATCTCGTATTTTCCGCCGGCGTTAGCATGCTTTAGAAAAATAGCTCTTTGCCTGATTCGGGATCTCGGCTTGAGCTTGAGTCCCGTCGCGACATATATCAGCCACCGGGGAAATTGAGATATCAGCACACCCCTGATGACTCTTGGCCCGGCGGTTACGGGCATGTCGTCTTTGAACAGGTCTCTTAAATCAAACGCAAGAATCGTGATCGGATTTTGAACCATAGGATTAATATCAGGCAATTCATCAATTGAAGGGCGAGGGAATATGGTCTGTTCGATATTACCAATCTCAAGCAGGATTGGTATTGGATAATGCGAGACCATTTTCCTTAACAGCTTGACGCTGATAGTGCCGTATTTCAAACATCCCGCGGAATCAGCGACGTAAATCTGTATGCGGCCCTCGGATTTTGGATGCTTGCAAATGTCCCGGATCTTGAAAGTTACGACCTTGCCGCCATTTGTCACCTTTGAATATTCATTTGGCCCGAGGGCTTTCATGTCCTCATGGCTATAATCCAGTTCACTCCCATTTTCAGGTGGCGCTTTGATACTGACGGTATTATTTGAGTTTGCCAGCGCCATATGAATTAAATCGGCATTCAGATGAATTTGCTCTTTCGACTCAATTGGGCAGGCACACCTTGGATGGACGTTCGGCGGAAATTCGCAATTCTGCGCTTCGAACATGAACGGCTCGATTCTCGACTGCAATGTCAAATCATGATAATCGTGTACAGGCGCAATCTGCATTTGAAACGGTTCATCCGTTAGGGCCGCGATAGGCGGAGTCGGAATTTCGGGCACGCTATTCATATCAATCTTATATCAAATGAGCAATCGCCGTGCCAATGCCCTGATCGAAGGTCGGTTCTGGCGGTAAACTCATTCATGACTTCGAATTAAATGCCAGGCGGTGACGCGTGGTCACAAGCTTACGGGGAATTGGAGACTGCAGTTATTTCTATGACAAAGGCAAAATTTTCCTGACGGATTGAACTTGATTTTTCGGCAGTATCCCCTATTATAAAGTCGCAACTCTTCGCTCATCTTTGATTTGGGAACTGAGGGCCCTGGTTCAGTTAAATTCAAAAGCAAAATAAATGAATTATCCATTAATCACAGGAGAACTTATGCGCAGGAACGCAATCGCGGTGGTGGCATTGTTGCTCATTCTGACCTCGAATGCCATAGCCGGCACGCTCGTAACCCCTCTCGACGAGATGGTTGCCTCGGCCGATCCCAACCGGAAAATCGGGGTCGTTGTCGCCATGGCCGATATGGTAGACAATAAAATTCTGAATGAAAGCCTCAAGAGCCGGTCGGCGACCTTTGCGGAACGTCATTACGAAGTTATCACCACCCTCCAGGCCAAGGCAACTTCAACGCAGAGTCAGGTTCTAGACCTTCTAAATGATCTGGAGGCCCGGGGAAAGGCCGAGAAAATCCGAAACTTCTGGATTTCCAACATGATCTCCTTCGAGGGAACACCGGATGCTATCAGGCAGATCGCTGATCGAAGCGATGTCGACAAGGTCTATTTCGATTTCCCGGTCGAAAATATCGAGCCGTTCCGCGGTGGCGATGCGCCTCCCATGATTACCAGCCACACAAACGGCCTCGATGTCATCCATGCCCCGCAGGTTTGGGCCATGGGATACACCGGCGCCGGGCGAATCGTCTCCAATATCGATACCGGCGTTGACGGCACTCACCCGGCCCTTTCCGCCCGCTGGCGAGGCAATAACGGCCATCCGGCAAGCGAATGCTGGAAGGACCCCGTCCAGAATACGCCTACGCCCACCGATGATGGCCAACACGGCACGCACACCATGGGCACAATCTGCGGCCGCAGCACAACCACTTACGACACAGTCGGCGTAGCCATCAATGCCCAATGGATTGCCGCGGGAGCGATCGACGATGGTTCGACTATCGCTCAAATTATCGAATGTTTCCAGTGGATTGCCGATCCCGACGGCAATCCCGGCACCACCTCCGATGTCCCCGATGCAGTAGGTAATTCATGGGGATGGTCGCCGATCTATCATGGCGTGCCGCCTTGTGATGACACATTCTGGTCGGCCATCGATGGCTGTGAGAACGCCGGCGTAGTGGTTATATTCTCTGCCGGCAACGAGGGGCCAGGCGCCAATACGCTTCGCACGCCCGCCGACCGGGCCACCACTTATTACAATGCCTTCTCGGTTGGCGCAATTGACGGCCACGCGGCCGGATACCCTATCGCCTCCTTCTCTTCTCGAGGCCCCTGCTCATGCGCCACGGGCGATATGGCGATCAAGCCCGAGTGCGTGGCGCCCGGTGTTGATGTCTACAGCTCGATTCCGGGCGGCGGTTACGATGGCACCTGGGATGGCACCTCGATGGCCTCGCCCCATATTACCGGCTCTGTGGCTATAATCAGGCAGGTCAATCCCAATCTAGATGTCGATACTATCAAGGACATAATCCTGCAATCGTGCGTGGATCTTCCTGCCCCCGGCAACGGCGAGGACAATACCTATGGACACGGCGTCTTAAATCTCCAAACCGCGGTTCAACTTGCCATGACCGGATTCGGCTTTGCGGATGGCTATGTCAGGGACGCCGGGACCTCGGCGCCTTTGCCGGCCACAGTGTCGGTCGTTGGCGCGGCCAATCAGGTTAATGCCAACGGCTCGGGTTATTATATAATGGGACTGGCGGCTGATACGACCTATACTCTCAGGGCTTCGTATTTCGGATATACCCCTCTGGATCATAGCGCAGCCATACTGCCCAACGACACAACGTCACAAAATTTCCTGCTGTCGCCGGCGCCATCGGCCATCCTTCAAGGGAATGTGACCGACAGCGCAGGAGCCCCGATCGCCGGGGCTATCGTCACGGTCTTGAATACGCCCATTATTCCCGATACGACCGATGCCAGCGGATTCTATCAATTCCCGGCCATACCCACAGGTTCTGTTTACCAGGTAGGCGCTACCGCCCCCAGCCACAGCTTCGATCGAGATTCCATATTGATTCAAAGCGGCACCAACATTTTGAATTTTGTCCTCTATTCGGTTGAATCGTTCGAATACAGCAATGGAGGCTACATAGGCACCGGTGTCTGGCAATGGGGCGTGCCGACTGCCGGCCCGCCCGGAGCCCATTCGGGGACCAAAGTCTGGGGCACGGTCTTGAATGGTGAGTATCCAGATAATGTGGACGATAATCTCATCAGCAGCAATTTCGTGATCAGCGCTCCCAACTCGCGTCTGGAATTCTGGCATTGGTATTCGATGGAATCGACCTGGGATGGCGGAAACGTCTCGATATCGACCAACGGCGGCGCCACCTGGAGTTTGATCACCCCCCTGACCGGCTATCCCGATCAAAGCGTCTACGCATTAGACGATCAACCGGGATTTAGCGGCTCCAACGGCGCCTGGTCGTTAGTCAGGTTCAATTTGAACAGCTACGTGGGACAGACAGTCAAGATTCGCTGGCGGTTTTCGTCGGACGGATTGATAACGGATTACGGATGGTATATCGACGACGTTGCCATATATGTGCCCGATCCACCCAATATCACTTACAATCCGACATCCTACAGTGTCCAGGCGGCGCCGGGCCAGATCGAAATCAGGAGCCTCAATATCGGCAATACCGGTCCCGGGTCCCTCGATTACTATCTGTCGACCATAACAAATAATCTAATCCTGAACGACGGCCGGTCGGTCCCATTCAATATCACCGCCCTTAAACCAAAGCCGATCGATTACGTTTCCATCGAAACAAAATCGGGCATTGTCACGCAGCCGATTTACCCGCCGGTGATAGCCGGCAGCGGCGGCCCCGATACCTACGGGCACTACTGGATCGATTCCGACGAACCGGGCGGCCCGCCGGCGACATATGTCGATATTTCCGGCGTAGGAACTCCGATATCCCTGAGCGATGACAATTACCTGGGTCCGTTTTCAATCGGATTCAGTTTCCCCTATTTCGAAAACAACTACACTCAGCTCTATATCTGCTCCAATGGGTATGTTTCCTTTGGAAACGGCTATAACTCAAATGACTTTGTCGGCATACCCAGCACCGGTACGCCCAACAACTTTGTTGCCGCGCTCTGGGAGGATGTTAACCCCGGCGCGGGCGGCACGGTTCGATACTACTACGATTCCGCCAATCAGCGATTCATTGTCAGCTTCGACGACGTGCCATACTGGCTTTATGGCGGCAGCCTCGATTTCCAAATGGTCCTTTATGCCAACGGCAAGATCGAGATGAATTATGGGACGCTCAGTCCGGGATCGCACAATTTAAATACCTGCACGGTGGGGATCGAAAACGCCGGCGGCACGGACGGCCTCCAAATCTCCTATAATTCGGCATACCTCCACAGCAACCTCAGCATCAGAATCTCAGCCTCATGGCTTTCCGCGGAGCCATCGAGCGGCAACGTGGCGCCGGGCGGGAATGCCTCGCCGACAATTACATTCGACGCCAGGAATCTCGTAATTGGCACGTATACCGGCAATATCAACCTCGATTCGAACGACCCGGACACTCCCAATATCGATATTCCCGTAACGTTCATTGTCGGCGCCGGCGGAACGCCGAATATAGTCGTAATCCCGGGCGCAGTCGGAGATACATTGGTCCAGGGCCAGTCGGCCGTGCATACTCTCAAAATCAAGAACACCGGGACCGGGACCCTGGGAATCACTTTCGCCGATTCAGCAGCCTGGCTGAGTGTTCCCGCCGGGTCGTATTTCATATCTCCCGGCGACAGCATTTTCAGCAATATTACACTTAACGCCACGGGCTTGACGCCGGGTACTTATTCCGGCAGAGTCTGGGTGAACTCAAACGATCCCGACCAGCCGGCTCTTAATGTTCCGGTCACATTGCTTGTGATTCCAGTCGGCGCGCCGGAGATAAACCTGTCCAGAACCGCTTTTGTCGACACCGTCTTGGAGGGCAATTCGATTGCCCGATATTTGTATATCACCAATAGCGGCACCGCGACTCTCCTCTATGGCGTGCACGACAATCGCGCCTGGATAACTGCTGCCCCCGATACGGGCAATGTGCCGGTATCGTCGACCGACACTATAACGGTTACATTCAGCGCCGCGGCTTTGACACCGGGAACGTATGCCGGCCAGGTAAATGTCAATTCAAACGACGCCGATGAAAGTTCGACGATATTGCCGGTAACGCTTCTTGTAATGCAGTCAAGCGCCGGATGCAGCTACGCGGCGGGCGATATCAACAGCGATGGGACCGCAAACGGCCTCGATGTTACTTATGGTGTGTCATTCCTCAAGGGTGGCGCCGCACCACCGGATACCTGTTTTGATTGCCCCGTTATCGATGAAGATCTCTTGGCGGCCGGCGATGTCAATGGCAGTTGCGGCTTTAACGGCATAGATATCACATTTTTCGTCGCCTATCTTAAAGGGTTGCAGCCGGGACTGCTTTATTGCCCCGACTGCCCTCCGGCAAGCACCGAGGCCCCGGCCATAATTAAACATGAGTCGCAGGCAAAGGCGATCGCCAGATAAGATACATGCATCCGCACAAAGCCCCCTTCCGGTGAAGGGGGCTTTTTTGTAATCGGGGTATTTTTCGTATCGGGACGTGACCTTAACTCGTCCTGGCGCACGCCAAAACAGATTATCTCATGCTTTGGCCAGTACCGAGGCAATCGCCGCTACATTGACAATATCATCAACCGAACAGCCGCGAGAGAGGTCGTTGGCCGGCTTGGCGAGACCCTGGATAATGGGGCCGATAGCTTCGGCGCCGGCGAACCGCTGGGTGAGCTTGTAGCCGATGTTGCCGGAATCGAGATCGGGGAATATTAATACGTTGGCGTTCCCTGCAACCGCGGAATCGGGGGCTTTGCGTTTGGCCACCGACGGCACCACGGCGGCGTCGAGCTGAAGTTCACCGTCGACTGCCAGGCCGGGCGCCTTCTGTCCGACAATCTCGAGCGCCTTGAGAACCTTGTCAATCCGCTCATGTTTGGCTGAGCCTTTGGTCGAAAACGACAGCATCGCCACGCGCGGCTCCTGCCCGACCAGCCTCCGCATCGTATCAGCCGATGATATGGCAACCGAGGCCAGTTGACCGGGATCGGGATCCGGCAGAACAGCGCAATCCCCGAACACGAATACCTTGTCGCGTTCTCCCTGGAATTCGGGAAGGACCATAAGAAAGCATGAAGAGACAACGTCAATTCCTTTGGCCAGCCCGATTATCTGGATGGCGGCGCGTAAAACGTCGCCGGTGGTCGAAAGCGCCCCGGCCACAGAACCATCGACACGTCCGTGACGAACCATCATGGCCCCGAAATAGAGCGTGTTTTTCATTGTCTTTTCGGCTTCAACAGGGGTCATCCCTTTTTCTTTGCGAAGGCGGTAATAGTCATCGGCGTAAAAATCGAACATCGCATCGGACTGGGGATCGACCATCTCGATCTTATCGGGGTTAACGATGAATTTCTTACAGATCTTCCGGATTTCGTCGGCGATTCCCAAGAGCACCGGAGTGCAAATCCCCTCCGAAAGCAGCTTCTTCGCCGCCTGAACCGTCCTTTCCTCGCTGCCTTCCGGCAGTACTATTCTTCCTTTCAGTTTGCGCGCTTTGTCCTGAATGCTTGTCATGATATTCATCTAAATCCTGCCTTTATGAGCCAGGGGCCCGATCATGAGCCTGCGGCTCAATCACTCCCTGTGTGATAAGTAAGCATGTATGAAATTATCAATCTCGCCGTCCATGACGGCGTTAACGTTCGATGTTTCATATTCGGTGCGATGGTCTTTCACCATCGTATATGGCTGAAAAACATATGACCTGATTTGCGAACCCCATTCGATTTTCTTCTTAGAGGCCTCAATCGTGGCCATCTTGGCCCGCTCCTCTTCCAAAGCCTTCTGGTAGAGCCTTGCCCGCAGGACTTTCACGGCCGATTCGCGGTTCTTGTGCTGAGAGCGTTCGGTCTGACACTGGACCACGATTCCGGTCGGGATATGGGTGATTCTGACCGCGGATGATGTCTTGTTGACATGTTGCCCCCCGGCGCCGGAGGCCCTGAAGGTATCGATTTTCAGGTCGTCGGGTTTGATTTCGATATTGATATCTTCATCGGTTTCAGGGTAGATGAAGACAGACGCGAATGAAGTATGCCGGCGCTTGTTGGCGTCGAACGGCGAAATCCTCACGAGGCGGTGGACGCCTGATTCCGATTTGAGGTACCCGTAAGCGTGCGGGCCCTTGATTTCGAGCGTGGCCGACTTGATGCCGGCCTCGTCACCGGCCTGATAATCCATCATGTCTGTTTGGAAGCCGTGATTTTCGGCCCAGCGAAGATACATGCGCAGGAGCATGCTGGCCCAATCCTGCGACTCGGTCCCACCGGCGCCGGGATGGATCGCCAATATGGCATCCTTGGCATCCTCCTCGTTCGAGAGGAAACTCTGGAATTCGAAATCATCCAGCTTCCGGGCGATCGCGCCCAGATGAGAGCCGATTTCCTGGCGAAGCTCCGTATCGCCATCGGCCTGCGACAGACCGAGCAACTCGGAGGTTTCCTCGATCTCCTTTTGAAGCGCTTCCCAGTCGGCGACAGTTTTTCTGGTTGTATTGAGCTTTTTTAAGATCGCCTGAGCTTTCTGGTTGTCGGCCCAGAAATTGGCGCCCTGCGTCTCCTTCTCGAGGTCGGCGGCCTCGCTGCGGAGTCGGTCTATCTCAAAGATACCCCCGAAGTTTATCTAAACGCGATTTGAGCTCATTGACATCGACGGTAGTTTCCATTTATTTTTTTCCCACTTTGAAATAATGCCTTTTTCCGATTTTAATAATTAGCCCCTCGCGGAGGGGCACTTGAAAATCCTTGTCTACAACCGTTTCACCGTTTATTTTTACGCCGCCCTGCTTGATGAGCCTCATGGCAGCGCCGTTAGTTTTGACTATGCCGGAGGCGGTGATGACTCTGGGCAGCCACATCTTGTCATCGGCCGATTCAATCAGCAGGTCGGGAATATCATCAGGCACTTCCCGCTTGGAAAATTGCTTTTCGAACCCCGCCTGGGCGGCATCTGCGGCTCCGGGGCCATGATAGATTTCCACCAGCCTCCGGGCCAGACTCTTTTTCAATGTCATCGGGTTAATATCAGGCTGCTCGAGCTGGCGCTTGATTTCCTCCAGTTCGTCCGCGCTGATATCGGTGGCCAGCCTGAAATAGTCGTAAATCAGGGTATCGGGAATCGACATCGTCTTGCCGAACATCTGGTCCGGCTCATCGCAGATAGCGATATAATTGCCCAGCGATTTCGACATCTTCTCGACGCCATCCGTGCCGACCAGAATAGGCATTGTCATGACCACCTGAGGCTCCTGGCCATACTCGCGTTGCAGATCGCGCCCCACGAGGAGATTGAATTTCTGATCGGTGCCTCCAAGCTCGACGTCAGCCCGAATCGCCACCGAATCATACCCCTGCACCAGCGGATACATGAATTCCAGCATGCTGATCGGCTTGCCCTCGCTATAACGCTTGGCAAAATCATCACGCTCGAGGATTCGGGCCACGGTATATCTCGATGTCAAGGCCAGAACATCTTCGAATTTCATCCCCGAACACCAGCGGGAGTTGAAATCGATGACAGTTTTCTGCGGATCGAGCACCCTGAATATCTGACTTTTGTATGTCTCGGCGTTGCGCACGACATCCTCGCGGGTCATGGCGTTGCGGGTGCTGCTTCTGCCGGACGGGTCACCGATCATGCCGGTGAAATCGCCGATCAGGAATACGACAGTATGTCCGAGGTCCTGGAACGTCTTCAACTTCCTTATGGAAACCATGTGCCCTATATGCAAATCCGGAGCAGTAGGATCGAAGCCTTGTTTAATTACAAGCGGTTTGCCGGTCTGATACGATCTTTCGAGTTTATCCGAAAGCTCCTGCTCGCGGATAATTTCGACTGCACCGCGCTTTATAAGCTCAAGTTGTTCTTGCGGTTTTAACATCGCCAATTGGAACATACCTCCCCGAAAATTGTAAAATTAATTATTATATGACCTTATTGCAAGTAAATTGTGGCGATTTGCCTTGACAGCCACCTTGCAGATACATAATTGAATTATTATGCCAAGCTTTTTGAAATATCGACCGCGTGGCCGTTCAAAATCGGTATATATCGGCCTAGCCCTGTTGATTTCGACAGTTATCATTGGGCTGGTCTCCATCAGCGCCTTCGAGCGTGATCTGCCATCTCTGGCACAGCTTCACGATATCAGACCCAGCCTTATCACAAAGGTGTATGACCGGAATGGAGTTCTGCTCAAGGAGTTTTACAATCAGAGGCGTATCCTGGTGCCGTTCGACCAATTGCCGCCTTACCTCATCGATTGCCTTCTGGCCACCGAGGACAGAAGATTCTACAGCCATTGGGGGGTCGATATCAGGCGTATATTCGGGGCCACACTTCATAACGTCATGAATCTCAGCCTTACTCGCGAGGGCGCCTCAACTATAACCCAGCAGCTCGCCAGGTCGCTATTCCCCAGGGTCCTGTCACCTGAAAAGAATTATTTCAGAAAAATCAAGGAGGCCCTGACCGCCGTCAAGATCGAGAGGACTTATTCCAAGGATGAGATTCTCCAGATGTACTTGAATCAGCATTACTATGGCAGGGGAGCTTACGGCATCCAGGCCGCGGCCCAGTTCTATTTCTCGAAAAACGCCTGGGATCTTTCGATTCAGGACTGCGCTGTGCTGGTTGGACTTCTCAAAGCGCCGAACAGATACTCGCCCATCGAGCATCCCGACCGGGCCTTGATGCGTCGCAATATTGTATTCAACTCACTGGTGGACTATGGCAAGATTTCGCAGGAGACGGCCGACAGCCTGAAGCTCCTTCCTCTCGAAATCAGGCCCAACCAGGGGAATTTCGGCGAGGCCCCCTATTTTACCGAGTTGGTGCGCCAATATCTTTATGAGACTTTCGGCGAGGAGGGCTTATATGCGTCGGGATTGACAATTTATACCACCCTCGATGCCGAAATGCAGAAAGCCGCCGAACAAGCGCTGGTCGCCAAATTGGATGAAATACAAATGGAGACTCAGAGCCGCTATGGAATCAACGATCCGCTATATACGATCATAGCGCCGGATACCACCAGACGCGAAGGCAAGAAAAGAGTCTACAAGCAGATTCAGGGGATGCTTCTTGCCATCGATAACGAAACCGGCGGCGTGCTGGCATTTGTCGGGGGCCGCGACTTCGACAAGAGCAAATTTATCAGGGTGACGCAGGCGTTGCGCCAGCCGGGATCGGCTTTCAAGCCTTTCGTCTATACCACCGCCATCGACAATGGATTCTCGCCGCCCGATCTATTCCTCGATTCCCCAATAGTTCTCACGGTTGGCGGCGAAGAATGGCGTCCCGATAATTTCGACCTGTCCTTCAACGGCGAAATGACGCTTCGGGATGGCCTGAAGGACTCCAGGAACCTGATTGCGATCAAGCTGATGATGGACCCGCTTGTCACTCCGCAGCAGGTCGCAGAATACGCCAAGCGCATGGGAATCAGCACCCCGCTCGTGCCGGTGCCATCGCTGGCGATAGGTTCATCCGAGGTTACCATGTGGGATATGGTGCCGGCATTTTCGATATTCCCCAACGGCGGCGTTCGTAAAGAGCCATTTTTCATAAGCAAGATTATCGATCGTAACGGCAACCTGGTCATGGAAAAATCGCGGATCGACCAGGAGGAGGCGCTTTCTCCCCAAACCGCCTATATCATGACCAATATGCTGCAGACTGTGGTCGACCACGGCACGGGGTATGGCGCCCGAGCTCGCGGATTCACTCGCCCCGCCGGCGGCAAAACCGGGACCTCCAATAATAACACCGACAACTGGTTTATCGGATTCACGCCGCAAATTACCTGCGGGGCGTGGGTTGGCTTCGATGACAAGACCAAGATCGGAATCGGGAAAGGTGAGGTTGGCGCCACAACTGCGCTCCCTGTCTGGACCGAGTTCATGAAGGTGGCTACGGCTAAGCTGCCGGTGCGTGATTTTCCCATACCCCCCGGCATATACACAGCCACCATCTGTTTGGAATCGGGGAAATTGGCCGTTGAGGGATGCAGCAAAGTCGTCACCGATATATTCACTGATGCCACCCTGCCCAAGGAGGAATGCGATCTGAATCATAAGGATTCGCGCTATTCGAGAGATGATCAAAAGCGGTTCAGGATCGACGATAGGAGTAGGAACAAAGACAGGTTTTGATATCCTGATATCGATTTCGAGCTTAGAATTATATGACACTTTATGACCTCTCTGGCCGGTTGAAATAATTTTCGGCCTTCAGAATTTATTATTGGCGTATGAGCGTGCAGATCCTGGCCCGTTGCGCTGGAATACCGATTGCCCGTGCCAAAATGTATGGGGTTATTGGCAGATGAGCTTTCGACCCGGATTCTCTCCGTCTGGCTCCTTGAATTAAGCCCTTCCGCATTTCTTGCGTCTCTATCCGTGCTCGTGGCTTCGCCCACAGGCATCCGTAGGAAAGGCACTGGGACCTTGTATCCCACGAGTGAGAGGATCAACCGGCTGGAGATTGGTCCTCCCACTAACCGGCGCGCTACGAAAGAAAATGCAAAATGCACATTCTTTTTATACTAAATCGTTGGCAGACAAGTGGCGAATTTCGCGGGGTGAACCCCGGGCCTCAATAGAACAAGTTGGGAATCTTTCCGGGTATATGATTTTTCAACGCGCAGGTTACGTGTCGGGTAGAATCTTGATGATAACCCGTCTTGATCGCGGGCCATCGAATTCGCAGAAATAAATCCCCTGCCAGGTGCCCAACACTATGTGGCCATCGGCAACAAATAAGGTCACGTGCGCCCCGACAATGCTTGATTTAATATGGGCATCGGAGTTACCCTCGGTATGGCGGAAGTTGGCGTTTTCGGGTATAAGCTTCTCGAGATAACTGATGATATCGGTTTGAACGGTGGGGTCGGCATTCTCATTGATAGTTACCGCCGCGGTAGTATGCGGCACGAAAACATGCGCGATCCCCTCCTTTATACCGGACTCCTCGATAATTTTTTGAACCCTGACGGTAATGTCGATCAACTCGTTACGATCCTTGGTAAGCAGGCTCAATTCGCGTAAACTACTCATTGACACCGACCAGCGCCTCGGCAAATGCCTGGGCATCGAAATCAATCAGGTCGTCGGCCTTCTCGCCCAGGCCCACATACTTAATAGGGATTCCGTATTTTTCTGCCGCGGCTACCAGGACTCCCCCCTTGGCAGTACCATCGAGTTTGGTCATGACTATGCCAGAGAGGCCGACCGCGTCATTGAATAGTTCGATTTGCGAAAGCCCATTCTGGCCGGTGGTGGCATCCATGACAAGGAGAATCTCATGGGGTGCGTCCGGCATGGCCTTGCCGATGACCCGTTTGATTTTCTTGAGCTCCTCCATGAGATTAGTCTTGGTCTGCAGCCTTCCCGCAGTATCGATTAGAACGAGGTCAAAATCGCGGGCCATGGCGGCCTTGACCGCGTCGAACGCCACGGCGGCCGGATCCGACCCGCTTTTCTGTCGAATAAGTTGTGCGCCGACACGCAGGGCCCAAATTTCGAGCTGTTCGCACGCCGCGGCCCTGAACGTATCGGCCGCCGCCATCATGACTTTGCCGCCCGAGGCAATGGTCCTCTGAGCGAGCTTGGCGATTGTGGTCGTCTTCCCGGAGCCATTGACTCCAACTATCAATATCACGCGAGGACCGGAGGTCAGTGCCTTCGCTTCTTCCGGAGGTTTGAATCTCTGCGCGATGATATTGGCCAATGCCCTCTGAGGATCTGCTTCGGACTGGCTTTTTTTCAGTTCCTCGATAATCTTTGGCGCCGCCAAGGCTCCGACATCGGCCAGAATTAAGGCCTCCTCAAGCCTCTCGAGCGTTTCATCATCGAGAGCCCCGCCTCGTCCGAGTATAGCGGATATGCGTTCTGTTATCGCCTGTCGAGTTTTCTTGAGCCCGGAGAAAAACCTGTTCGGCCCCACCTTACCCCTTGCCCCCTCGCCCATCGCCGTTGCCGTTGCCATTGCCGAATTTTACGGATACGACCTTCGAGACACCCGGAGTTTCCATCGTCACGCCGTAGAGAACGTCAGAGGCCTCCATGGTCAGCTTGTTGTGAGTGATGATGATAAACTGCGTGCCCTCGGAGAATTTCTTGATGAGCTTCAAAAATCTCATGAGATTGGCGTCGTCCAAAGGCGCGTCGACCTCATCGAGGATACAGAACGGGCTCGGCTTTACCAGGTAAATCGCAAATAGGAGAGATATGGCGGTCAGAGCCCTTTCTCCTCCCGAAAGCTGGGCAACCGAAAGCAGACGCTTCCCGCCGGGCCTGGCGAATATGCCTATCGGGCTTTCGAGCGGGTTATTGGCATCCTCGAGCTCTAAGTGCGCCTCCCCGCCCTCGAACAGCGTCTGGAATACGCTTTCGAAATTTTCCTGTATTTTGGCATAGGTTTCACGGAATCTGGCCTCGGCCGTAGTGTTGATTTTGCTGATCGCCTCCATGAGTGATTCCTCGGCGGCCACCAGGTCATCGCGCTGGCGAACCAGGAAATCGAGGCGGTCCTTTTCGCGTTCGTAATCCTCAGCGGCGACCAGATTGACCGGATCCATTCGCTGGAGCTTCTGCCTGATTTCATCGCCCTCGATTTTAAGCATCTCAGCCGTCTTACCGCCGGGAAGCGGCATGGGATCGACAGTAACTACGTTGAACTCCATTCGCAGACGGTCGAATATAGAATGTCGGCTCGACTGCAATCCTTGTTGTTCAAGTTCGAGGGTGTGAAGGTCGGCAGTCAGCCTATCTTTTTCCTTACGGTGGGTGGACAATTCGTCGTCGATACGCCCGGTTTCTTCCATTAATTCGGTGAGCTTATCCTCGATAGCCCGAAGCCCGGCCTGAACCTCGCGACGCTCCGCAAGAATATCGTAGACGCTGGTCTCCAGTTCCTCGTTCCTCGATGTTGAATTCTTTATCGTATTCTCGGCCACCTCGATAGCCGCCCGATGAGCCGCGATCATTTTCTCAGCCTCGAAGCGCAGTTCACCCCCATGCTCGATATCGGACCTGAGTTTGGCGGTCAGGCTGTCATGTTCGATTGCCCTGATGCGGGCTTCTGTCAAGCTGCTTTCAAGACGCGAGACGGAACCGCGAACCTCCAAGAGCTCCGTAGATACGGCATTTAGTTTCTCGGCGCCCAGCCGAACTTGATTCTCAAGCTGTCCGAGTTCGGCCTGTATACCCTTCAACCTCTCATCGTAAAATGCAATTTCGCTCGATATGCCCCGGCCCTGGCTGACCGCCGCGGAATATCGGTTTTCGCGCTCCCGGAAATCGAATTTCAACTGCCCCAGCTCGGCATCTATCTTGCGCTTATCCTCATCGAGACGCCGGAGGTCTTTTTCTACCGATGTCAGTTCTTCCTTCTGCACTTGCAGGGCCTCGAGATTGCGCTCGAACTTGGCCTCGGACGACCTTATGCGTTCGCTGATTTGTTCGATATCGGAGGTGACGTCAACCAAATCCTGACGGCGTCCCAAAGCGGTTTGACCCGGTTTGCCCCCGGAGATAACGGCATTGGGGGCGTGATGGTATCCATCGAGGGAAACCAGATTGTACCGGCGCCATTGGCCGTCTGCCTCGAGCATGGCCTTCCTGCTATCGAAAATAGCCGTATGACCCAAGAGGAGATTTACGGCAATACGATAATCATCGGGGTAGCCGACAAGCGTATCGGCAAATCCGACGAAACCCTCGATGCCATTGGGTCTCTCGACAGCAAAGGACGACAACTCGATCTTCCCCAGAACGAGGAAACTGGCCCGTCCGCCGGCATTTCCCAGGAGATATTCTATGCCGGATTCAGCGTCAGACATGCTCTTGACCGGGATGACTTCTGCCAAATTGCCCAGCGCCGAGGATACGGCGTCACGGTACTGCTCGGGCACCTGCAGGACCTCCATCAAGGGCAGCATCATGCCGGATGGCTTTTCAGTCCAGGACATCAATGTCTTGGCGCCGCTGGAATAACCCTCGCCCGTCTCGATCAATTGGCTTAGCAGTTCTTTGCGGGCGGCGTGCCCTGAAAGCTCGGCGCGATCCCGGGCAAGGGCATCCCGAAGGCGATCCAAGGTGTTATCGAGTTCGACGATATTCGAAATCATCGCCGCCTTTTTTTGGTTGAGCTTTTCGATATCATTATCGAGTTTCCGGCGCTCCTGTTCGAGGGCGTTAAGGCCGTCCTGCTCGGCGCCACGAGATTGATCGATGGCGGCGGTATCGCCCTGGATTTCCTGAAGCTTCTGATCGAGACCCGTTCGCATCTGGGCAATCGAGGCTGCCTCGGCTCTCAAGGCGGATATCTTCTCGGTCGAGGCCGCGTTCCGTTCGCGAAGCTCGTTTACGGCCGTCTCGCGGGGCAGCAGGGCGGACACCTTTTCGGCAAGCTCGTTTTCAATCGAAGATAAATGCTCCGAAAGTGTTATCTTGTGCGAATCGAGCTGCTCCAGACGCGAGCCATTCTGCTCAATGCCATCCTGAAGCGCCGCGATTCGGCTGTCGAGGGCGGCCATCTCATTCCTGCTTTTCTCGATATCGTGGCCGGCGGTCTCGACCTTGTGCTTGCCGAGTTTGATCTCGCCTTCTATCTCGGAGGCCTTCGATGACAACTCGGCCACCTTTTGTCTGTGCTCGGATGCCAGGCGCTCGTGTTCGGAAATCTTGAGTCTGGTTTCCTGCAGGTTGAGTTCCCGTTTCTCAAACTCGATATTCAGCGAATCTATTTCAAGCTGAAGGGCGCTCCTGCGATCCTCTATCTCCTTGAATTTCGCCTGGGTCTCGTACAGGGAGCTCGCGCCCAGGGCAAGCTCGATATTCTTGAGCTCATCCTTGAAGCGCGAGAACTGCCTGGCCTTGGCCGCTTGTCGCCGCAACTGGCCGACCTGTTTATCGATTTCGATGATAATATCGCCGAGGCGAAGAAGGTCGGCCCGCGTGGCCTCCAACTTGGCGATGGCCTCTTTCTTGCGATGCTTATACTTGGTGACGCCGGCGGCTTCCTCAAACAGGCCACGGCGGTCCTCGGCCTTGTCGGAAAGGATGGCGTCAATCATGCCCTGTTGTATGACACTATAGGCGTGCGGCCCCATGCCCGTATCATAGAAAAGCTCCATGATATCTTTGAGTCGACACTGGCTCTTATTGAGGAGGTATTCCGATTCTCCCGACCTGAAAAGCCGCCTGGTGATGACGATTTCGTCATACTCGACCGGCAATAGGCCGCGGTCATTCTTGATAGTAAGGTTAACCTCGGCCAATCCCAGCGGCTTTAGCTGAGCAGTGCCATTGAATATTACTTCTTCCATCTTGGCGCTTCGCAGGGCGGAGGTGCGTTGTTCACCTAACACCCAGCGGATGGAATCGAGTATGTTGGTCTTGCCACAGCCATTGGGACCCACGACGGCGGTAACGTCGCCATTGAATTCGAGTATGGTTTTTTCGGGAAACGACTTGAAGCCGAGGATTTCCAATTGCGATAAATACACGTCCCTCTCCTTTTAACGCCCCCTGGGAAATTTACTCAACTCTAAAATTGGCCAGCACACTGGCCATCATGCGATAAGCCGTGCGCGAGGTCGGGTCTTGCCCCTCCGAACCCACAATCATGTTATAGTAGGGGAGCCCGATTCCTTTGTCAAACGTTGTTCTGATAAGCGCTCCGGATCGCAAAACGGTCACGGCATTGAAAAGGTTTGGCCGCGGGTCGAGATCGATTGCAATGCCCACGCCGTCGGTCGATATCTTCGCGATAAAATGCTTTTTGGGCAGCGAAAACGTATCGTAATCGCCGGATTCGGCCCTGATGACAATGAAGCGCTTGATGATATCATGCGATTGCGGGTCGATGCTCGAGGTCAGCATCACCTTCAGGCTCCGGTTGGGAAAGGCGGTAGCGATATCGGGCAGAATTTCGGCCGCCGGCTTGATAAGGTCAAGCCGACCCGGCATGCAAACGAGGCATGCTTTTATGCCCCGACTGACCTCGTGAAAGGCCACCGGCTCGATTCTCATCCGGCGCTCGTGAAATATCCTGGCCGCCTGCTCGGCGAAACTATTCAGTTTCATTTTTCGTGGTATCCTTTGCAGGAATACTGATTAGAAAATTATTAAGCCTTTTCGAGCTGCCTCCGATGCCCGAGATTTGAATGCCGTTGAGATATCCTGCGATCCCGTCATTGCGCGACAGCCATATCCGAAATGCGCTGTCAGCGGAGAACGACTTGCCGGAATCGCGAGGCATGGTACCTATGAAAGCAGTATCGTTGTCGGCTACGACGCATGCCCAGATTTCTTTTTCGGCCGTTTCCAGTGTCAGCCAGGCGCCGGCAAAGAATTCCGGGTTTGATGCCGGCCTTTCCCACGGCCGATCCCATTTTATTTCCGCCCGGCGCAACAGCCCTCTGGCAGGAATGAAATCCTCGTCCTCGGGGCCGGAGATATCCACTCTCCGCGAGCGAACCGCGATGATTATCAGGATAATTACCAAGATGCCGACTGTTAGAACGATCGGCAGCTTATAATCGACTTTCCTGGTCGTTTCCAGGGACGGCGCGGCTGGTGTGGGCTGAGCAACGATGCCCTGGCCGCCCTTGTCGTCGCTCACCGGGCCATCGATTTTTTCGTATATCTCCCGTATATCGATACCGAGAGCCTCGGCGTAAATTTTCGCAAACGATTTCAGGTAGACTCGCCCCGGCAGCAGGTCCCATCGGCCTTCCTCCAGAGCCTCGATGAAATGCGGATTGAGCTTGGTTATCGCGGCTACCTGGTCGATTGTCAGCCCCTTGCTCTCGCGCGTCGTCCGAAGTTTGTCGCCTAATGATTCCGGCACGATTCCACCTCCTCATACAGCTTTCTAAAAAGCTTCGTGGGGAACCCTATGACGGTATCGAATTCGCCCTCGTAGTGATCGACGAGAAAAGAGCCCATGCCCTGAATACCGTAGGCGCCGGCCTTATCGAGAGGTTCGCCGCTGGCCACATATCGGCGAATATCGTTCTCGCCAAGCCGGTTGAATACGACCCTGGTAACATCATAGCCGGATATTTCAATGTTCGCGCTTGATATTATCAAGGAAAGTCCAGTAAAAACATTGTGTCCCTCGCCGGAAAGTTTCTGAAGCATGGCAACCGCCTCCTCCGGGGAGGCCGGCTTGCCGAGAATATGATTTCCCAGGACCACAACAGTATCCGCGCCGATTACGAGGTTCTCGGGATATTTCCGGGCCACCAGGGATGCCTTAGCCCTGGACAGGCGGATGACATGCTCGGCGGGAGATTCATTGTCGAGTGGCGATTCATCGAGATCGGCCGGGACAACCCTGAAATCGTACCCCATCGCGGCGAGTATATCTCGTCTTCTGGGCGAGCTTGATGCCAAAATCATCTCCTGCAAAATAATCGTCGTCACCCCTCCAACACGAATGTCACCGGGCCTTCGTTGACAAGTTTCACTTTCATTCTGGCTCCGAATTCCCCGGTCTTGATATCCAGGCCGCTTTCTTTAAGCTTGTCCACGAAATAGTCAAAAAGCTTGCGAGCATGGTCGGGCGGCATAGCCGATGAGAAGCTCGGGCGCCGCCCCTTGGTGATATCTGCAGAAAGCGTAAATTGCGATACGGCAAGGAGCTGGCCGCCGACATCTTTCACCGACAGGTTCATTTTCCCGGCCTCATCCTCAAAAATACGCAGGCCGAGAACGCGGTCTGAAAGAAAGTCCGCATTTTTCTCGGAATCCCCCTTGTCGGCGCCAACAAGCAGCAGAAGCCCACGACCGGTTGAACTGATGGTATTATTGAAGACCTCGACAGAAGCCTCGGAAACTCTCTGTAGAACAACCTTCAAAACCCCTCCAGAATTACTTTAGATTACTATCTGCAGTCGTTTCAGTCAATAGAAAATAGCCGATTTCTGGGGGTTTTATCTTCTTTCGGGATAGATGGATGGCGGGAAATTCAAAAAAAAAGGCCTCTCGAGGGGGCCACATTATTCGAAAAATCGCAACCCCGCTATCTTGTTCTTAGCGAATCCTCGATAATCGACATCAGATCGCGGCCTGTGATGGCGGCGTCGCGCATGATAGCGGCATCGTCAGCCAGATCACATTTTGGGTATTCCTCTATGAGTTTCGAAAAGAGCGGTACGGCCTCCTCGGGCTTTTTCAGGTGTTCAAACTGAACATACCCGGCCATGAATAAAGCCTTATAGCGATACTGGCTTTCAGGAAAACTATCGACGATGGCCTTATATTTCTCGATAGCCGCGGTGTATTGGGCTGAGGTCTCTGCCTTCTGGCCTTCTTCGAAAAGCACTATATCTCTGGGTAGCTTTTTGTCGCAGCTTTCACCGAATGCGAAAAAGAATAGCAGCCCCATAACCGCCACCAAACTTCTCACGCAATCCTCCTTGGCAGGATTATCTTAACCAATCTTATCGGCGACCCCGGAGGCCTCCGAGTGGAATTTTAGCCCGTCGATATCAGCGTCCACCACTATCCTGGAGCCGGGCGCGACATTCCCCGCAAGAATAAGATTGGCCAAATGGTCTGTCAAGGTCCGTTTTATGACACGCTTCAGAGGCCTGGCCCCGAATTGGGGATCATACCCCTCTTTGGCCAGAAACTGCCTGGCCTTCTCTGTCAATTCAACCGTATGGCCATTTGCCAGAAGTCTGCCTTGCACGTCGGCGAATTCCAAATCGACAATTTTTTCGATTTCATTTTCGGTCAACGGCTTGAATACGACAATTTCATCAATCCTATTCAGGAACTCCGGGCGATGCGAGATGCGCAACAGACCCAATACCCGCGATTTGATATTTTCATAAAGCCTGGCCGGATCGCTTGAGCCCGATATCCGATATTCATTCATTATCAGGTCGGAACCGAGATTCGATGTCATGATGAGAATCGTATTCCGGAAATCAACCGTGCGGCCCTGACTGTCGGTCAAGCGGCCGTCGTCGAGAACCTGCAGGAGTACATTGAATATGTCCTGGTGCGCCTTCTCGATCTCATCGAGAAGAATAACGGCATATGGGCGGCGCCTGACAGCCTCGGTCAGTTGGCCCCCTTCCTCGTAGCCGACATATCCCGGCGGCGCGCCGATCAGCCTCGATACGGAAAACCTCTCCATATATTCCGACATGTCTATCCTGACGAGGGCTTCCTGCGAGCCGAATAGAAACTCGGCGAGGGTCTTGGCCAGCTCGGTCTTGCCGACTCCGGTCGGCCCCAGGAATATGAATGAGCCGGTTGGGCGGGTCGGGTCGGAAAGTCCGGCGCGCGAGGAGCGAACAACCTGGCTTGTGAGCTTGACCGCCTCATCCTGGCCGATTATGCGGCGATGCAGATATTCCTCGAGATGCAGCAACTTGTCCGTTTCGGTTTCGGTTAAGTGCGTGATCGGGATACCGGTCCATTTGGAGACGACCTCGGCAACGTCTTCCTCGTCGATTTCCTCCTTGACCATCTTGCGTTCTCTTTGAACCTCGGCCAGCTCGGCGGATTTCCTGGCGATCTTACCCTCGATCTCGCTGGTCTCTCCGTAACGAAGCCTGGCCGCGGTTTCGTAGTCTGCCCGGCGAATCGCCTCCTCGATTTCGAACTTTATCTTTTCCTGCCGCTCCTTGAGGGAATTTAATTCCGAAACCAACTTCTTCTCCTGCTCCCATTGCGACTTGAGCTGGTCGCGTTCCTTGTATAACTTGTCGAGTTCCTCCTGGAGCGCTTTGAGCCGAGCCTGGGCGTTGCGATCTTTCTTCATTCCCTCCTTCTCGACCTCGAGCTGGCGAGTCTGCTTCACGATTGTATCGAGTTCCTCCGGCATCGAGTCGATCTCGAGACGGACATTGGCCGCGGCCTCGTCGATCAGGTCGATGGCCTTATCCGGCAGGAATCGATCGGTGATATATCGATGCGACAGTTGCGCGGCCGCCACTATGGCGCCATCGGTGATCCTTATCCCATGATGAATCTCGTAGCGATCTTTGAGACCCCGCAGAATCGAAACGGTGTCCTCCACCGACGGCTCGGCTACGAGAATCGGAGCCAGGCGACGTTCCAGGGCCGGGTCCTTTTCGATATTCTTGCGATATTCATCGAGAGTGGTGGCGCCGATCATGTGAAGCTCGCCGCGGGCCAACGCCGGCTTTAGCATGTTGGAGGCATCGAGCGCCCCCTGGGCGGCGCCCGCGCCGACTATGGTGTGGAGCTCATCGACAAAGAGGATTATCTCGCCGTTTGACTTTTCCACCTCTTTGATAATCGCCTTGAGGCGTTCCTCGAATTCGCCGCGGAATTTGGAACCGGCAATCAGCGCCCCCATATCGAGCGCCACGATACGTTTGGATTTCAACGACTCGGGGATCTCACCCTGAGCAATCTTGAGCGCCAGACCCTCGGCGATAGCGGTCTTGCCGACTCCCGGCTCACCGATCAACACCGGATTGTTCTTGGTTCGCCGCGAGAGAATTTTGAGTACCCGACGAATTTCATCGTCGCGGCCGATTACCGGATCGAGCTTCCCCTTCTTGGCCAGCGCGGTAAGGTCGCGCGAGTATTTGTCGAGGACCTTGTATTTCGATTCGGGGTTTTCATCCGTCACGCGTTGGTTCCCCCTGATTTTGGTCATGGCGGCATAGAGCTTGTCTCGCGTGAGGCCCAGTTCCGAGAGAATCTGCGAGGCCTTGTCGGATTTGACATCGACCATGCCGATCAGAATATGTTCGACCGAGATGAATTCGTCTTTGAGGCGGTCGGCCTCGGATTGAGCCGCCTGAAGAATCCTCTGCAGGTCGGGCGAAATGTACAATTGATGTTGGCCGGAAATTCGGGGCAGCATCTCTATCTCATCGTCGACCCTGGTCAACAAGCGGTTGCTGTTTACTCCCGCCTCCGCTAGCAGGTCGCCGACTATCCCCTCGTCGCTGGTGAGCAGGCCTTTCATCATGTGCAGGCCGGTGATCTCGGCGTGCGATTTGGAATCGGCCAATTCCTGGGCATATTCCAAGGCCTCGCGCGAGCTCTGTGTCAATTTTTCCAGGCGCATAATTTATTTCCCCCTGAATTCCAAAATCCCTTATCTGGATAACATGAGAAACGGATAAGGCAATGTTCCCCCTACTTTTTCAATCCTATCTTGTCGCCCATCTCCTCGAGCATTTTCTTTTCTTCGTCAGTCATCTTTTGAGGAATCTTAATTTCGATTTCGACAATCTGGTCGCCTTTACGGCCATTCTGTGTCAGGCCGAAACCCCTCATGCGAAACCTGGCGCCGGTCCTGGTGCCAGGCGGGACCTTCAATTCGACCTTCTTGTCGGTTATGGTGCGAACCCTGATTTTCGTTCCGTGGACCGCCTGCGCGATATTGATAGGAACCCGGCAATAGATATCGAGGCCCTCGCGCCAGAAGAATTGATGCTGGGTGATATTGACCTGCAAATACAGGTCGCCGGGCGGGCCGCCATTGGTTCCGGGATTGCCGAGCCCTTTAAGCCTGATATTCTTTCCATTCTCGATGCCTGCAGGAATCGTGACCGCAATTTCGCGCGGCCGGCGGACAGTGCCTCTGCCGGCGCAGGTCGGGCAGACCTCGGTGACTATCTGGCCCCGTCCCAGGCACTTTGGGCAGGGACGAGATACCGCGAAATTACCCTGCACAAAACTGATTGTGCCTCTCCCCTGACATTCGGGGCAGGTCTTCGGCGCCGAGCCCGATTTGGCGCCGGTGCCGCGGCATACGGAGCATTGCTCGCTGACATTGACACGAACGGTCATCCTGCCACCTGTTGCAGCGGTTTTAAATGGCACGTCGACCTCGCTATAGAGATCCTCTCCTTGCGCGGCTCGCCTCCCCCGCGCGCCAGGCATGCCGGCGCCGGGCCTATCGCCGAATAAGGACGAAAATATATCCGCGAACGAGCCGAATCCTCCGAACTCGCCGAAAATCGAGGAGAGATCCTCGAAATCAACTCCCCCCTCGGTCCCGGCTCTCGGCCTGGCCCCTCCCCTGCCGAAACCTCCATAATCGCCAAGTCCTCCGGCTCCGTATTTCCGCATCTGATCGTACTGACTGCGCTTTTGCCTGTCGGAGAGAACGTCGTACGCCCCCGAAATCTCCTTGAATTTGTTCTCGGCCTGCTTATTTCCGGGATTGGTGTCGGGATGATATCTCTTGGCCAGTTTGCGATAGGCTTTCTTTATCTCATCGTCGTTGGCGGTTTCCGGAACGCCGAGTATTTGATAAAAGTCTTTCATTGTTCGATCACGATCTTCCCCCTGATGGAGTTACCTCAGACTTCAATAATAATATCATGCGCAGATGAAATGGCATAAATACGTATACCGAAATCGAGACGGGATAAATCGCCAGTCTGCTGTTGAGCTCTTCGATTGCCATCGAAGCCACCCTGTCCAACGATAATAATGGAATCCAACCCCTCACCGTGGTGGTGACAAATACAACCGCCGGGCCGGCCAACTCCAGACGCTTGCGGATTACCACGCACGTATTATAGCGGCAATTCAGACAAATGACAAGGGGCAGACGCGGGGGTCTGCCGCCCAAGTGAACGTGCGCTCGCTTCTTAATCCCTGCCGCGCCAAGCGGCATAGTCGGTCCTTGCACGATCTTAGAGGTGGTTCTAAATCCGCCTCCAATTTAGGCCTGTTACTTGACGACCTCGTAATCGGCGTCGACAGCGCCGTCGCCTGATCCGCCACCATTTGCCGGGCCCTTGTTCGATCCTGCTTGTCCAGACCCTTGGCCGGCGCCCTGAGCCTGATACATCTTCGCCGAAATCTCATGCCAGGTTGACATGAGCGCCTCGGAGGCCGATTTTATCTCCTCTGCCTGCTCGCGCTTGACCGCCTCCTTGAGCCGGTTAAGCGCGGCCTCTACCCTCGATTTCGAGTCGGTGTCGATCTTGCCCTCGTACTCCTTGAGTTGCTTCTCTGTCTGATAGATCTCCTGGTCGGCGCGATTCTTTGTCTCGGTCTTCTCTCTGATGGCCTTGTCCTCGGCGGTATGAGCCTCGGCGTCCTTGACCATTTTTTGAATCTCCTGCTCGGAGAGCCCGGAAGATGCCGTAATCCGAATCGACTGCTCTTTACCAGTGGCCTTATCCTTGGCCGACACATTCAGGATGCCGTTGGCGTCGATATCGAATGTGACTTCGACTTGGGGCATGCCTCTCGGGGCGGGCGGGATACCGTCAAGTGCGAACCTGCCAATCGTCTTATTGTAGGCTGCCATTTCGCGCTCGCCCTGGAGGACATGGATTTCCACCGACGTTTGATTGTCGGCGGCGGTGGAGAATATTTCCGATTTGCGGGTCGGGATAGTCGCGTTACGTTCGATCAGCTTCGTAAATACTCCGCCGAGCGTTTCGATTCCCAGCGACAGCGGAGTCACGTCAAGCAACAGCACGTCCTTGACATCGCCGGCTAACACGCCGCCCTGAATAGCGGCCCCGATGGCCACAACCTCATCGGGATTCACTCCCTTGTGCGGTTCCTTGCCGAAAAGCCCGCGGACCGTTTCCTGTACCTTGGGCATCCGAGTCATACCACCGACAAGCACCACCTCGTCGATATTAGAGGCCGAAAGTTTGGCGTCGGCAATGGCCTTCCTACACGGCTCCACCGTCCGCTCGATCAAATCCTCCACCAGTTGCTCGAGTTTCGATCGTGTCAATGTGATATTCAGGTGACGAGGACCATTCTGGTCGGCTGTGATGAACGGCAGGTTTATGGATGTTTCGAGCGTGGTTGAAAGCTCGATCTTGGCCTTCTCGGCGGCCTCCTTAAGCCTCTGAAGCGCCATCGGATCGCGGGAAAGATCGATACCGTCTGATTTCTTGAATTCCGACACCAGCCAATCCATTATTCTCTTGTCGAAATCGTCGCCGCCCAGGTGAGTGTCACCATTGGTCGAACGGACCTCAAAAACCCCATCTCCCAATTCCAGGATAGAGACATCGAAAGTGCCACCACCCAGGTCATAGACCGCGATTTTCTCGTCTTTTTTCTTATCGAGACCGTAGGCCAGCGAGGCGGCTGTGGGCTCGTTAATTATTCTTAGGACCTCCAGTCCGGCTATCCGGCCGGCATCTTTGGTGGCCTGGCGCTGAGCGTCATTGAAATAGGCCGGCACGGTGACGACCGCCTGCGTGACCTTCTGGCCGAGGTAATCCTCGGCGGTTTGTTTCATCTTCTGCAAGATCATGGCCGAGATCTCCGGGGGCGAATAGCCCTTATCGCCAATCGTGATCCTGACATCGTTGTTTGGTCCCGGCTTGACCTTATATGGGTAATTGGCGATTTCCGAGGTGACCTCGTTAAAGGCTCGCCCCATAAATCGCTTCACGGAAAACACCGTGTCCTCGGGATTCGTAATGGCCTGCCTCTTGGCCACCTGGCCGACAAGCCTCTCGCCGGTCTTGCTGATCGCAACCACCGACGGCGTGGTTCGCGATCCCTCGGAATTGGGGATGACCACGGGGTCACCGCCTTCCATGACTGCGACGCACGAATTCGTCGTTCCGAGGTCTATTCCTATTACTTTAGGCATTGCAGCATACCTCCTCTTCATTTTTTCAAAAGCGATCTTGATCAGATTCTAATTAGCCTGCGATCCGAACTTCACTCTTGTCGACATTGGCGGCTCATGACGCCTTTTTCGAGCAAAGACATGATCAATTGAGTAACGAAAATATACGGACCTTCGGCTCACAGATTCCCCGCCTGGATTCTCGCTTTATCAAGTGTTAAGTGGTTTGGAGAACCCAGGCGGGAAGCGGGGGAGTTTCTCTCTAACGCGGTCAAGGTCTGCCAAACCCCCGCGCCCGGAATATCTATTTAATATTGATCATGATTTCCTTTGGCTTGGCGGCTTCAGCTTTAGGCAGCTCGACCGTCAAGACCCCATCCTCGAAATCAGCCTTGATCTTGCCGGAATCGACCATCGCAGGAAGCTCGAACGACCTGGTGAAGGCGCCGTAGCTTCGCTCCACGCGATGCCAGGTGTCACCCTTATCCTCGCTCTCCTTCTTCTTCTCCCCGCTGATGATGAGCGTGTTATTCTGAACCGTCACCTTGATTTCATCCTTGCGGATACCGGGAAGCTCGGCCGTGACAAGGAAGCTGTCTTTATTTTCTATCACATCAGCCGCAGGAACCAACCTAACCACCTTATCATCCCTGTCAAGCGATCCGCCGGAGAATTCATCGAACATGCGATTGATCTCATCCTGCAGAGAATACATGTCTCTAAATGGCCTCCATCTGATCAGTGCCATATTTGACACCTCCTTTTTATTAATTTATTGCAATTTCCTTAGCTTTAGCCTCTTGAGCCTTGGGAATAGTCACAACCAATAACCCATTCATAAATTTGGCCTGGACATTGTTCCTGTCGACAAGCTCAGGCAACCTGAAGGACCTTTCGAATTTTCCGAAATTGCGCTCGGACGAAATGGTCTTCTGACCATCGATTCTGGAGCCTTTCTTTTCTCCTGTAACCGTGAGAACATCCTTGTCGATCCAGATTTTGATATCCTCCTTAAGCGCGCCGGGAATCTCGAATGTGAATGAGTAGCTGTCGTCCGACTCGGCGATATCGACATCAGGCCACGCATATCCGACATTATCGCGGAGAATTCTGGCCGCTAATGGTGAAAACATGACATTGTACATTTCTATTTCTCCTTTCATTTGTTAATCTCGTTATTCTACACCGCCAATAATACAAACGGTGTGCCAAATTTCTACGGCCATCGTAACTAAATATGGTTTAAGATGTTATGAAAGCGTATTCAATTCCAAATGGAATCTTGTGGAGTGGGGATCGAAAGACGTTGCCTTAATGGCAATTTTGAAGAGCCATTATGGCATTGAGGTGTCATTATGGCGGTTATTTGGACTTGCCGCTTAAGATAAGTTTGGCGGTATTAGACAATAAGTCCCTCTTAAATAATGACTTATCGAAACTCATGTTGGAATATTCGGCCAGCTTCTTCATGGCAGTTGGATCTCCAATGAGGGAGAGCGCCTTCAGGATTGTGGCTCTGATTTCGTCCGAGTCCTTCTTGGAGATATCGAGAGATTTATAAAGCTCGGAATCCTCGAAGAGGCTTATTAGCAGATTCCTGGCCTCGAAACTGCCTGCTCTGCCCAGGGTCGCCGCCACTACGTGTCGACACGAAGAGTCCTTAATAAAAATCTCACGCATGAATGGCACGATTGAAGCATCGTTGGTCAGGCCGAGCGCGACTATGGCCGCTTTTCTGACATCGATATTATCATCAAGGCATAACCTTTGGAGCAGCTTTGAGGAACCCTCGACCGGCATGCCGTCCAATGTCTTGATTACCTCGAGTTTGATTCGCGGAATCGGCCATCCGATCATGATCTCAAGTTGTGGCAAAGCTTCCTCGGCCCGGACCTCCTTGAGGATTCGCAGCACGTTGCGAAAGTAGTACCATTCTTCCTCGGTAATCACACCGCCGTTGACACCGGTAATCATCTGCGCCAGAATTTCGGTCAACGCCACACCGGAATCCCGCTTCATGGCCACCAGCAGCTTGATCATGCGCGATCTGACATTAATATCGGGATGAGTTAATTTGCCGGCCAACATCTGAATAATTTCGCGCGATCCGAGATAGCTCAAGCCCTCGAAGAAATCGAAAGCCTCCTCAATTTTCCCCTGCTCCGAGAAATTCGACGCCGCCGTGAAGAGCATTCGCGACGAGGCAATTCCATTTAATTTGCCTAAGGCCAGCTCCCGCTTGCTTTCGGCCTGGAGCTTATCCTCGCTGACACCTCTCAGGGTGCTTCCCAGCGCCTTGAATTCACGCCACCTGTTGTTTTTCAAGGCCAGAAGAAGCATATCCGAGGTTATCTCGACCGGCTCGCTGGTGTCGGTGGGCAGAAGGGAGAGCCGGATGAGCTCCTTGCAAAGTCCGCCGAAATCCTCGAAGAAGCCGCCGTTTGCGAGGACCTCGGCCGCTGTCGATATCAGGGCGGCGGCTTGCCGGCGCTGGCCGGCGACCGGCGTGGACAGCGAGCGGATAAGCTGGTCGAGCAGGTCCTGCAGGAACTGCTTCTGTCCCGAGGCGGCCAGCTTGAATACAGTCTTCTTGAGAGAGGCCGGCTCGATCTGGGTGGGGTTGGCATAGCGCAGCGTTTCGACAATCGCCTCCGATTCCTGGAGAGCTTTGAGTTTCAAAAGGGACGATTTATCGAAGACCTGGCTCATCACGATATCGGGAGTGCCTATTCTCCTGAGGAGTTTATAGATTCTCGAAATGACTTCATCGTCTTTGTTCCCCGACAGGAAATCGTCGAAGAGCCGCTTGAGTCCCAGCACCGACTGCGAGTCGATCGCGTCATCGAGCCAGTTGGTGGCCAGGATGGTCTGCTCGATAAGATTGAGACCCTTGTCACGATCGAGCTGCATGAGTGAATCGCGGAAAAATCTCGTCAGGAAAGCCAGCCTGAAATCGATCCCTAATTCCTTAAGCACTTCATAGTCATCTTTGATCTGCCCCATGTAGTAGAGGGCGATTATTCCGGGCTTATCGGCGAGTATCTCTTTGATTCGTTGGTCCATGGAATATTGGCTGGTGCCCGGCGACTGCAGGGACGTATCGAAATTGAAAGTGCACGGGGGATTTTCGATATCGACCGCAATGGCGCTGATATTCTTGGCTTTCAAGATCCGCGCGACATTGTCCTCGTAGGGGCCCGGCTTGGCAACCAGGGTCGAGAGAAAATGGTAGAGGTCTCCAATTGTGACCTCGGAGCCGACCACGATGTTGGTCAGCTTATGTTTTTTCATTTCGAGGGCGATGCCGTTGACAAAGACGGAATCATCGAGAAGGATTCCCTCCGTAAGAAGCCTGCCGCGGAAGAGTTCTATTGTAAAGCTATGCTTAAATGCAAAAACCTCGTTTAGGGCGCCCAGCGGCTTCTTGAGAGTTTCCTGTGTGGTGGGGTGACCCAGGGGATACATTGCGAGCCGGCGCGAACCGGCATACATGTCTCGCAGGATGTCGAGGCAATACTGCTTAATATCCTTATTCATTTTTCCTCAGCATTTGAAAGCAATACAAATTTTCGTCCTCGCCGGCCACGAAAACCCGGTCGGAACAGACCACGGGCCTGCTTGAAATCATGCCGGATGTCGAGTAGTCGAAAATCACCTTACCCTCATTCTTATCGACAAAGAATATCCTGTGGTTTAGGGTTGGGAAGATAACTATATTGCTTGAAATGCTGGGACCGCCCTTGATTGGTCCGTCCAGTTGCCCGGACCAGGCCACGCGGCCATCGGATATATTCAGCCGTAATATTTCGCCCCCCTGAGCGCCAACATAAACCCCCTCACCGTCGATAGATACCGGGGCCAATATCGGCATTTCCAGATCGACTTTCCAAATCGGCACGCCATCATGCATCGATGACAGGACCACCCTGCCATCGACAGAGCAAAATGCGACATTTTCCCCGGTAATCGCCGGGGCATTTTTTATCCGCGAATCGGTTTCGAGGCTCCAAATCGGACTGCCGTCAAGAGGAGACAAGCACTCCAGGTATCCCCGGTCCGTTGCGAAAACAACGCCCAGTGAACAGGCCGATGGCGGGGCGGTGATGCCGTAATCCACAGTTTTGCCCCAGAGCCTCTTCCCCTCTTTGAGATCGAAACAAATGATGCTCTGTCGCCCGTCATGCCAGAAAACCCGGCCATCCAGTATGAGTGGCGCGAAATCGGAACCATAAAGATCAACTGCCCATTGCCGGCGGCCGGTGATCCAGTTGGCGGCCGCCAACTTCTTGCCAAACTCGTTTAATAAAACCATGGAATCCGAAACCGCCACCGGCACAGTGACAGGACCATTGCTCTTGAGAATTCCGGCTTTTTCGCCGGATTCGAGCTCCAGGATAACAATGTCGCCGTCCGGGATAGGCAGAAAAAGGTAACCGCTGCCTGACGACGGCTCCGTGAGAAGCGGCGATCCAAGCTCCCGTTTCCAGGCGAACTCCGGCGCCACATCGTACGCCAGCCGCATAAAACCGGTCCTGCCGGCATCGCCGCCGGCCTGGTTCCATCGGCAATCATGATCTCTTACGACGAGTTCTATGGTTTGAGTCGAGGAGCACCCCGCAACCACCACACCCGCTATGACAGCAATGGCGAATAAGCGCCTCAGAAATTCCACCCAAAAAAGAAATCGAAGTTGTAATGGTTGCCGAAAGATCTAAAATCTGTCCGGCGCGCAAAATCGAATCTCAACACGGTGAAATACCCCAAAGCGACTCTGAATCCAAAACCGACACTGCCATACAGCCTATCGAACTTATCTTCCCACGCGTCGCCGACATCGAAAAACAGAGCTCCCCTGATAGCCTGCAGGCGCATATCGCCGATCGGCAATCCAATATATAAATCGTTGATCAGCGGGAAGCGAAGCTCGTTATTGACAAGAAGCAGATTGCGGCCGTAAAAATAACGGCGGGGGTATCCCCTCAGGGACCAACTGCCTCCCAGGTAGTATCTTTGCGGGTCTTCGCCGGTGGAATGGAAATACATGACTCGCGCGGCATAAGCCGAGACCTTCCCCAGCCTGAGATATTTCCTCAAATCGATATTGTAGCCGCTGTAAAACCGCTTGATTTTCGTGATATCGATCGCTTGAGAGACAGTGATATTCAGCCTCGTCCCCTCGATAGGCCCGGTTGGCTCCCAGATCGACGTGTCCTTGACATACGAGAGCAGCATCGTGGCGTTGGTCGACCTGGGGGCGTTTGGCAGGAGAGTGTTCTTTTCAATGCGACGGAGATACAGGGCCGATTCGAATCGTCGGTATTTCGAAATGGGATAACTGCCCATGAGCACACCGCCGTAATTGCGCTCCTCCACATAGCCGTAATAGTCGTCGCTGTATTCGTCATAAAAGTGAAATGTCCCGACCCCCCAATTCAAACGCCGGGAACGGTTGAAATAAGAAGCTCCGAAATTGAAGCTTTTCAGGAATGCCTCCCGGGTGGTGGCGGTGTTATAGAGCAGGAAATAGTATTGATGATTGCCCAGGATATCGGTCAGGGCGAACTGCAAGCCGCCCATCGAGCCGGCCACGGCGTCATAAGCCACGGCCGACTGGGCGATATCGAATGAAAAGCGCGGCCGGTATTTGACTGAGCCCTGCGATGATTCGCCGGCGAGCTTCGGCGTTGTCCAGGAATCGGCAATCTGCCAATTGCCTGACGGCCCTATCGAATCGCTTTCGATGGCTATAGGCTCAGCCGGTATCGGCATCTTATATATATGGTAAGACATATCCTGGAATGCCGTGAAGATCACCAGCGAGTCGTTCCTGGCCAGGACAGGATCGAAAGCTCCGGTGACAAAATCGGTCAATTGTGATATTGTCCTGTGCCCGTTGGTGACGCCATCGATAACATATAAATTCATGGCGCCATTTCTGTCGGAGGAGAAGATGATGCGGTCACCCGCGGCTGTCCAGATCGGTGAATCATCGATCTGGGCGCCGGATGTCAGTTGCGAAATCTCCTGCGAGCCGAGATCGTATACGAAGAGGTTGCGCGTTCCCTGAAGGCCGCCGGTGACGCGATCCGACGAAAACGCAATCAAATTGTCGGAATTGGAGAATGCCGGGGTGCGATCGGCGTAAATGTCATCAGTCAGCCTGGCCAATCTCCTGGAATCGACCTGGTAAAGGTATAAGTCGGAACGGCCGCCGCGATTAATGCCCTCGAAAACGATCCGCTTGCCCTCGGGAGACCACGATGGCGACAATAAGGCTACCAGGGATTCATCCTTGATTTTGTCGATCACCTTGTGCCGCCGTGTATCGTAAATATAGAGGGCGTCATTTTCCTGATTTTTCGAGACAAACGCCAGCAGGCCGTCGGAATTGGCATCCATGCCGGTTTCATTAAAATGAAGCGATTCGAATTGCTCCGACCGTCCCCCCTTAATCAGAGTATTGTATTTGGCTTTCTCCCCGTCCAGCGGCATCTCCGCGATAATGGAGTATCCCATGCGGTAAGTCTTGAAAGCCACGAATTCCTGGCGCCCGTGTTTGGTATCCTTCAGGAAAACGGCGGGCTTGAGGTTTATACCGTCGCGAGTGAGTTTTTCGGCCTGGCGGTCCGGAAGCTCCTGGCGCTGGATATACGGGTAATATTTTTTCTTGAGCGAATACTCCCATTCCTCGCCAAGCTCACCAAACTTCTTGCCGTATGTTTCTTTGAGGATTGACTCAAAATCAGCACCTTTCCACCAGTTGTCGAAGAGGTCGGTCAACTTGTCATCGCCATAGGTTTCGCCCAGGAATTTCAGGATCGATTGCCCGACCTTATACATCATAAAAGTGCCGGCAATGGAATAGAGATTCCCGACCGGGGTGATGCGGCCCGAAATGGCCATATCGCGCATGAACATGTCGGCCTCATTATCCCATCCGGCCGACCAGTACTCGGCCACACCCTCGGTGAACCACAATGGCGGCGCGGCCATGTTTTTGTGTCCGTGAACCTTACAGACATATTCGATTTTCTGAAAAGTGAAGACATGCACCATTTCGTGGCGAATGACGTGGGCGAAATCGGACATGGAGCCGTTGTATGGAATGACCACCCGCTGTTTGGAAAATTCGGTGAAGCCGGCCACGTTCTCCGGCAATAATCCCGGGTAGACATTGGTCTGCTCGAAGAAAACCGGTGAGCTGTATACAATGAACGGGATCTTCTTCTCGACCGTGAAATTGAATTTGGCCTGAAGATAGGTGTACGACTCCTCGGCCATTTGCGCCGCCGTTTCGGCTATTTCCCTTTCCTGGGGATAGAAATAGATATCCAGATGCTCGGTGCTCAGCACCTGCCAGTCGAATTGCGAATATTGGATTTTGTTTTGGCCGAAATAGTATTGGGCGCCTGCAACGGAGGTCATCAATATTATGATTGATGTCAAGCTGCTGATAATTGAAGTGGATCGTTTCATTTGAGAACCTGCTGCCCTTAAAAAGGTTAACCTCACATGATTATACCATGTTCCAGAATTTTTATTTCCTGCTGGAAAAAGAGGTTTGCGAGCAGGCGCCCTCGGAAACGGCGCAAATAGACGATCCCCGAAACTAAGGTAACATCGAAAGCCATAATGTCAATAGGCAAAGTTTGAACAGTTTTTCCCGCTTCGCCGCATTACCCCGCCAGGCGCGATTCGGCCTCGCGGCGGGCCCGGAAACGAAGTAACCAAATCGATACTTCATATAGGGTATAGAGGGGCAAGGCCAGCATGACCATCGAAATGGCGTCAGTGCTTGGCGTTATGACAGCCGCCACGCCGGCGATTATCACGATGGCATACCTTCTGCCTTTTGCCAGGAGCTTCCAATTGACCAGTCCCAACCTGCCCAAAAATAGAGCCACCAGGGGAAGCTGAAAGACGGCTCCAAAAGAGACAGTGGTCCACATAATGAAATTGATATAGTCATTGACCGTGAGAACCGGCGCCACATTTTCGGGGGCTATCTCCAGAAGAAACCTGATAGTTATCGGCATGACCCAGAAAAAGCAGATCGCCGCCCCCGTAAGAAAAAGCAATGATGACCAAAATACCAACGGCATGACCGCCCGCCGTTCATGCTCATAAAGTCCGGGCATGACAAAGCGCCAGATCTGGTAGACGATAATCGGAATAGTCACAAAAACCGCCGCCAAAAATGCCAGCTTGATCCTGACTGTGAAACTATCACCGATTCTCAAGTAGTTGAGATTTATCTTTTGGCCCGGCGGCGTTGCCATATCGAGAGGCCAGCGGACCCACAGAAACAGGGTATCGGTAAAGAAATAGCAGGCCACGGCGGCGATAATCAGGGCCGCGAGAATCTTGATTATTCGCCAGCGAAGCTCCTCGAGGTGCTCGAGGATCGGCATTTCGGCGGTGCGGGCCGGCCGGCCGGCCTCATGATCTGTCAAGCGTTTCTTCTCCGGTCAGATTTTCGACCTCTTTGGCGAATTCGGAGGCATCGCGAAACTTGCGATATACAGAGGCATAGCGAATATAAGCGACTTCATCGATGTCGCGCAGACGCTTCATGACCAGGTTGCCTATTTCGGATGAGCTGACTTCCTCGCGCTCGGAGATCGATTCGATGATCTCCTCGGCTATTTTTTCGACTTTGCGCCGGGAGACGGGCCTCTTGCGAAGGGCTATCATCATGGAGGCTATGAGCTTATCGCGCCTGAACGGTTCGTAGCGACCGTTGGCTTTGACCACCTGAAGGGAGCTCGGCAGGGCTTTGAGCGCCATAATAAACTCGTCTTTGTCACCGAATTGCTTGTGCACCGAGGCAAACCTGATATAGGCCACCTCGTCAAGCTTGAAAAGCTCGCCGAGCACAAGCTCGCCGATCTGTCGGGTGGTTATCTCCGAGGGAAAATCGTTCTTTATGCGGGTCGCCAGGTCGGTCACGACGGCCTGGAGCCGTTCTCTCGACACCGGGCGTTTCTTCAGCGCCGTCTGAATTGAACCCAGAATCTTGGAATGGTCGAACGCCTCCCGCCTGCCATCGGACTTGACGACCGCGGGTCCAGGCGCCTCCACCTGCTCATAGGTTGTGAAACGGTTGCCGCAGGCCAGGCATTCACGTCGCCGCCTGATAGCCCTGCCATCGGGGGTGGGCCGCGAATCGATTACGCGGTCACCATCGGTACTGCAGACGGGGCAAATCATAATTCGACCACCACCTTAGATCCGACCGTAACCACGAAATACTCCGAGGCACGGCCCATGTTAACGGCTATCTCGAGATAACCCAGGCTTCCAATATATGCCAGGGGGCTCCCCCGGTCGACTTCGGCGAAAGATCTGGCAAAGGCGATCTCGTTTCTTTCCAAAACCACTTTTGGCCGAGAGCCGAGATCATTTCCAGGGATATTTATAATCAGATTCCCAAAAGAGTCAATGTCAATAATCTCTCCGACAATTTTGCCAGGCTCTCTTGACGGCCTCGGGATAGAAAGGCGGACCGGGTCCTTGATAGGCCGACCAAGCGTAACGAGATCGACGCCGTTTGCCAGCAGGGCCGCCGCCGGAGCAAAAATATCTCGACCATGGAATGTCGGGGATATCGGCCGGGATGGCAGATTGGCTGGATCGATCTCGACCCATTCGGAGTTGGGCGCCTCGTCGGTAATTTTAGTGAAGATGCCGTTATCCGGCCCCACGAAAAATCGACCCCCGCTCTGTCCCGCCATGGCGCGCCGCGACGAGCCGACTGTCGGATCGATCACGACCAGGTGCACGGTTCCGAGAGGGAATTCCAGGTAATAACGTAACAGGACCAAAGCGGTTTTCGAAATCGAACTCAGCCTATGAGTAATATCCATGATTTCCGATTGGGGAGACAGCGTTTTCAGGACGCCTTTAACCGCGGCGGGATAGCCGTCCTGGGTACCATAATCGGAGGCGAGTGTGATTATTGCCATTAGTTTTTGATGAGATTAAGGCCTGTTTCAGGATCGGGTGCCCGCGCGATTTCCGCGCCCCCGGGCCTGATATAGAACTCCCCGGTAACCGCCACGTCGGCCGAAAACAGGTGGCCGCCAATCACGCGAAACTGGGTATCGGAAAAGGCGGCGTGGCAATGCAGGATAGTATCGTCGCCAAGGCGCGCGAAATTGCCGGAAAGCCCCACCAACTCATAATCGCCCTCGAACTTGCTGCGGATATATTTCCTATTATGAATATCGTAGAATCCAAGCTCGGGGTCCTTCAGGGCGCCAATTCCCATGATGGTGCCGGAATGAATCTCCATTGCGGCGGCGAACCTGGTCAATGTCGATACTACTTCATCGCCAATTTCACATCGGACCAGGAAACCGTCGGCGATTCTTGTGCTTTTCATTCAATGCCTTTCTGATATATCAATCGGCGCAGTCGGGTCGCCTGGCCCGGCCGATTCCTTTTCGGGATTTAGGTGTGTTTTTGCAGGACTCAAGCAGCCAATTTTCGTACTCCTTCGATGCATGCCTGACCTCGATAGCCATGATTTCGGGGCATTCATAAGAATGGTTGGCTTTTACCAGTCGTTCGAGTTCGCCGTATCGCGACTGAATGGTTTTGATTATCAGGAGCTTTTCGGCTTGATTTTCGAGTTTGCCCTTCCATTCGAACACCGATTCGATTTCGGCGACATTGGCGCAAGCGGCCACTCGCTCTCGCACCAGAAGCTCGGAGATTTTTCGGGCCTCCTCATCGGAGCCGCACGTGACAAACACAATCAAGAGCTTGTTTATTTCCTTATCCCCTTTCCCAGCCTGGTTTCGATAGAAGCGACCTTTCCGGTTAGCTGATCTTTCGCCCCCTCGCGGTCGTCTATCGTGAGCCGCGTGTAAACCCGCCTCGAGGATTGCCGCAGGGCCATGTGGCACTGCTTGACCAACGCCATCACCTGGTCCCATTCTCCCTCGATGAGGGTGCCCATAGCGGTGGTCTGATAGTTCAGGCCGGAGTCGTCGATCAATTGAATCACTCTGGCAACCTCGCTCGACAGCGATTCACCCTTGTCGACCGGGAACGTGGAAAATAATACGAGCATCTTACCTACCCCGCAGAAAAATGATGTCCCTAAATTGGCTCGTTGGATATGATAATAAACAGGCGGGGAAACCGCAATAAGAACGAATTATGGGAATCTACGGCGGCTACGCCGTTTCACGGCCTGCCTGAGTTGGCCGATGATCATTCATTAACGCCACGAGCCGGCGGGCACGCCGGGCACCAACGGAATGGCGGGCCATGGTGAATCCACCACACAATATCGATCCCGTTAAATCGACAATCGCCGTTGACGTCGCCGGCGGCATAGAATGGGTCCGGCACCCCGGTGCAGGGCGGATTGCAGTCGATCGGGGGTACCTGCAATCCCTTGAAATAGGCGACAGCGAATGTAACATCGATACCGTTGACAGTTCCATTACCGTTGATATCGCCGGGGATATAATCGCACCCCTGCGCATGCAGGTTCGCCGTGGCCGATATCACAATGCCGGCGAAAATAAGAAAAGCAATCGCGGGTTTCATAAAGCCTCCGGATTATCGAATAATTCCCATTCAATCCATAAAGGCACGCTGCCTACCAATGATGACATTTCAATGATGCATCTAACATATATAAATGGACTCCGCATTTGTCAAGAATATTCGTCATTTTCTAAACAGGTCTTTCCCCGAAAACCGGGCATAATTTCCCTTCAGCTTTAGTGATTTCATAGGATTAGCTTTTTTCAAATCTGGGAATGATGATTTTTCAAGAAACTGGGGAGCTTGGGGGTTATTAAGGCACCCGAAGTAGTTCAGCAGGTTCGTAGGTCATTTGACCGTGAACCTGCTGGTTGAGAGAGCAAATGGGTGTCGGGTCACGGCCATTTGGCCTACCCGGAGGGGTCCGTATGGACGACCTGACACAACCCAGAACGGGTCCGTCTGGACGAGGCAAGCTTAGTGAAAACAACAATAGACATCTGAGTGAAAATTGCGGGGAAACTCCTCATTCTAAACACTTGAACATCGCGGAACAGGGTGCTATATTAGATAGTTCTAAAATTGTTTTGATAACGTGAATTCTGGAACGAGATGGAAAATGGAAAAGAATTTCGATGATCGCGGCCTCGTAATTGTCTACACCGGCGACGGCAAGGGAAAAACCACCGCCGCACTCGGCCTCTGTATCCGCGCAATCGGCTATGATGAGAAAGTCTGCATCGTGCAATTCATTAAGGGGAGCTGGAAATATGGAGAGCTGGACGGTATCAAGCGCCTGTCCCCCAATGTCGAGCTGTATCAGAAAGGGCTCGGCTTTGTCGGCATAATCGATGACAAGCTCGACCGCTCGGAGCATATCAAGGCGGCCAAAGAGGCGGTTGATTTCGCCAGGGAGATGATCGGATCGGGAAAATACGACATAGTCATTCTCGACGAGATTAACGTGGCGGTGGGGCTGGGCCTGATCAAGATAAACGATGTTCTCGAGCTGATTCGGTGCAAGCCTTCGCTTCTCGACCTGGTGTTGACAGGCCGCAATGCCAAACAGGAAATTATCGATATCGCAGATTTGGTGACCGAAATGCGCGAGATAAAACACCCATATCAGAAGGGAATCATGGCGCAACGAGGAATAGACTTTTAGGGAGTGATTCATGCAGGATTATGATATTGTGATAGTCGGGGGTGGACCGGGTGGTTTGGCAGCCGGTTTATACGCGTCGAGGGCCAACCGGAAGGTCGTATCGATCGAGAAATTGATGCCCGGCGGGCAGATCGCCAATACCGAATGGGTCGAGGACTATCCGGGGTTCGAGCTTATCGGCGGGGCCGAGCTGGCCAGGAAGATGGAAGACCACGCCAAGAAATTCGGCCTGGAGATCGTCAATGACAATGTCACCGAGATTTATACCGAGGGCAAATACAGGATCGTCAAGGGCGATTTCGACAGTTATCGAGCCAAGGCGGTTATCGTGGCCACAGGCGGGCAACCCCGAAAATTAGGAGTACCGGGCGAACATGAGTTGGCCGGACGGGGTGTTTCCTACTGCGCCATTTGCGATGGCGCATTTTTCAAGGGGGTGCCGATTGCGGTCGTGGGCGGCGGCGATTCCGCTGTCGAGGAGGGTATCTTCCTGACCAAATACGGCTCCAGGGTATATATAATCCACAGGCGCGATGAACTTCGGGCGGCCAAAATAATCCAGGAACGGGCCGTGAAGAACGAGAAACTGGAGTTTGTCTGGAATTCGGTGGTCGAGAGGGTCAACGGGACAACCAAGATCGAATCTCTTTCGTTGAAGAATTTGAAAACCGGCGATAAAAGCATCCTGGAAGTTGGCGCGGTTTTTCCGTTCATCGGATTTGTGCCTAACTCCAATATTTTTCGGGAGGCTATCCGCAAGGACAGCATGGGGTATATCATCACCAACGAAAACATGGAGACCTCCATCAAGGGGATTTGGGCTATCGGGGATGTTCGCAAACAATTGGTGAAACAAGTTACCAATGCGGTCGGGGATGGCACCACCGCCGCCGTGGCCGCCGACAAGTATATCGAAGCCTGGGGAGATTAAAGGAGTGCAGATCTCCGAGAGAAAAGGCATAAGCAAGCCCGATTGGCTTAAGATCAGACCGATATTCGGTGACACCTATAGAGAGGTGAAAAACCTGATATCGGAGATGAACCTTCATACTGTTTGTCAGGAGGCGACCTGCCCCAATATCAGCGAATGTTACTCGGCCAGAACCGCAACTTTCATAATACTGGGTGATATCTGTACGCGGGGATGCCGCTTCTGTAATGTCAAGAAGGGCAAACCTGCCGAATACGATCTCGATGAGCCGGCCAGGGTCGCTGACGCCTGTGCCAGGCTTAGCCTGAGGTTCGCTGTCATAACATCGGTCACCAGGGATGATCTCTCCGATGGGGGCGCGGCCATATTCGCCGAGACTACCAGGCTAATCAAGTCAAAAATTCCAACGTGCGGCGTGGAACTTCTCATACCCGACCTGATGGGCAATATCGATGCGCTCGAGAGCATATTGGACGCCAGGCCCGACGTGCTGGCTCACAACCTCGAGACCGTGCCGAGATTATACAGGCGAGTCAGGCCCAAGGCTCAATACCAGAGATCGCTTGACGTGCTGAAGGCATCATCAGAACTCAGGGAGGGTATAATAGTCAAGTCCGGGCTGATGGTTGGGTTGGGCGAAACCGAGGAAGAGATATTGCAGGTGGTCGCCGATGCCCGCGATCACGGCTGCCAGGTATTGACAATCGGCCAATACCTGCGGCCCAGCGAATGGCACCTTCCAGTCGAGCAATATTATCCGCCGGAATGGTTCCGCCATATCAAGGCGGAGGGTGAAAAGCTCGGCATGAGATATATCGAGGCCGGGCCGTTGGTCAGGAGTTCATATCTTGCGCACAAACAGGTGGCCGCGTTCAAGCACAAAGTCAACGGATAAGATGATTTTTCCATTTTGCAAAAGCGTTCCAGGGAAGCCGAATCGCTTTTTGATTCGATGAACGACCCCGCTTGAATATCGCAATTTTCTGCAACTGCGCATCGAACTGAGCATATCATCGATTCATCTTCGCTTAGTCTCACTGCTCAAAAATTACACTGACAGAACTTATATTTTCTGTCCCAAATTGAGGCAAACTCCGCTCGAGCATACTTGAGGCTGATATTATATATCCGATATTATCAACGGCTGAAAGGGGATAATATTGGTCGTCGACCTAATCAATAATATCAAAACTACAGAGCATAACACCGTCCTCGTGGTAGACGACGAACCGCACGTCGTAGATATCTTGCGGGAAATACTCCAGGAGGATAATTTAGATGTTATCACCGCATATTCGGCCGCCGAGGCTCTGAGCATAATTCCAAGGCAGAACATCAACATAGTCCTGACCGATATGCTTCTCGGCGATGGCTCCGGTATCGATATTATGCTGGAGGCCAAGAGAGTTCATCCCGACAGCCAGGTAATCCTCATGACCGGGCGTCCCACAATCCAGGACGCCGTCGATGTCATAAAACAGGGAGCCTATGATTTTCTGGTAAAGCCTTTTTCGGTCGAGGCGGTTAAGATGACAATCGACAGAGCTGTCGAGAGAATTCGGCTCGAGGATGAAAATATCAAGCTGCGTGAGCTGATGTCGTTTTACCAGATCTCCGAGGCCATGGGGTCGATCGTCAATCTCGAGACGCTGCTGAATCTAATCCTGACAACGTCGGTGAAGGAGTTTGAGGCCGATGCCGCCATGATATTTTTTGCCAGGGGCGGGGTCACGGATCCCCAGCCGCGCGCCGCCGTCGGCCTGGGTACGGACGATTTCAGCAGGATCGTCGTGGAACATTGCGTCGCGATTTCGAACCAGGCGCTAAAGCAATCCTCTCCCCTGATATTCGATGATCCCGAAAGTGAATATAGTTGGGGAGAAAAAAGCATAAAGTCATCGATGTGCCAGACGCTTCTGGCCAAGGGGAAGTCCCTGGGAACGCTAAATGTAGTCAGAATCAACAATGGTCATCATTTCAGCACCGGCCAACTTGCCGGGCTGTCTCTGCTGGCCTCAAAAGCCGCCACGGCCATAGAAAATTCCCGGCTATACGAGAACTTGAAGAGAACCTACATATCTACGGTCGAGGTGCTGGCCAATGCGGTTGAGGCTCGCGATTCGTATACGCGGGGTCACACCGAACGTGTCTACCTGTTAGCCAAGGCAATCGCCGAGGAATTGGGGTGGAAACCGGAAAAATTCGCCGACCTTCAGATTGGGGCCCTGCTGCATGACATTGGTAAGATCGGGGTACCGGATTCGATTCTCAATAAGCCCGGCCCCCTGACGAACGATGAATTGGAGATCATGAAGCAACATCCAATCATCGGAGCCAGGATGGTGGAGGCCATTCCTTTCCTGAAGTCGGCGATTCCCTACATACTCTGTCACCACGAAAGGCACGATGGCAAAGGATATCCGCACGGCCTTTCGGGCGACCTGATCCCACTCGAGGGCCGTTTGCTGGCCGTGGTCGACACTATAGACGCCTATACCTCCGACAGGCCTTACAGAAAAGGCCGCTCACTTGCGAGCGCCATGGACGAGATAATGCGATTCTCCGGGACCCAATTCGATCCGACTGTTGTCGAGGCCTGCCTGACAGCATTCCGCAAAGGCAAGCTGAATTTCCTGTTCGAAAAGAAATAGGCAAAGTCCATTTATGAGCTCAAATCCAATTTCGGTGATATGCGCGATATTATTTTGACTTGACCGGCTCGGATCTTGCCATTACTTTCATCGAAATGGAAGAATTCGTCTCTTACTTTTCCCTTGTCGCCCTTATCCTGGTGCTGATCCTTTTAACCTGGGCGATAATCCTGATGTACGATCAGCGAAGCCGCAAGCTGACCGCCCGCAGCCGTCTGGCGCAACTTCGAAAGAAAATCGAAGATCTGCCCGAATCCACAGATGAGGAAAAGGGGAAAAAGGATCTTCTCCATAAAGAACTCAACCACGAATATTTCGACAATATCCTGGGCGAGATAGAGAAGATTCAAGTCACGCTGGCCAGGAAAACCAAAGAGGCCGGGAAATCCAAGGTCAGGCGTAAGAGCAAGGGTTGACCCACCCTTATCCGCAACCAGCGCTCATGACGTTTTTTGCCCAATGACAGGATTATCATGTGAGGCAGATATGCGCTCGATGGCATTTTCGAGCCTCCGGCGATGATCCGACCAACGGATTTCATTTTCAACGATCAATTCAATTACGATGACGAGAAGTCAGTCGGCGCCTTTGGGGCGGCGATGCTCGAATAGCTTCAGGTATCGTCTAAAATTTGCCGAATTTAAACATAATATTGGCCGCCAAGCCGCTGAGGTCGTTATCGGTCAATTCCTCGGTCTCGACCCCCGAAATAAACCTATAGCTTACCCCGGCGCCGATCCTGAAAAATTCCACTACATTCAATTCTCCGTTAATGGCGGGTTCAAATACAAAAAAGGCATCGGCATTGTCAGAATGATAATCGTGATGATCCCAATCCCTGGAGTTGCTTTTGGCCAGGTAATCGATAGCGCCCCCACCAATTAAGGAGGAAATTGTCATATGCATGAGTTTTTCCGAGCTGGCGATGTATTCAAATTCCACTCCGCCGTATCCCATGGTCAAGAAAAGAGTTGTATCAGTCGAGATAATGCGCTCGTCGATATCCTGGTTGACCAGCCCGTAACCGGCTCCCCCTATCGAAAACGAATGGTTTATGATCCATCCCCCGCGCCCTCCCACGAGGACTGCGAATTCGTCTTTTAGCTCTGTGAATTTGACGACCGGAGCACCGAAACCGCCATGTTCGATTTCACCGCTCAAAAGAGTCTCATCCTCAGCGCCGGCCATTGCAGCCATCAAAGCCATGATCAGCGAGAAACCAATCAGTATTCTCATATCAACCTCCTGAATTCCATCATGATGTCAGTAGTCAAAACTATCGCACTTAACAACTACGGCAAGAGGCGAATTACGTTGCCGGGAAAAATGATAATAGAAAGGCATGCTACCGGAAGCATGCCATCGTGGAAATTGAATTCCAATTCGCGTCTCATTACTTGATCTGCTCGCTGAGGTAATTCTGGATGCCGATCTGCGCTACCTGATCGAGCTGAGCCTCCAGCCAGTCAATGTGCTTTTCCTCATCCTCCAGAATTGATTCCAGAAGCTCGCGAGTGCCGTTGTCGAGGAACTCCACCGCCTCCTCGATCGCTTTGTTGTAGGCCATGATGGCTTTATCCTCGCCACGCCGGTCGTTGGCGAGCTGGATTTGAACATCCTTGCCGACATGGATTTCGCGTAGAGAGCTGACCACGGGGATCCCCTCCAGGAACAGGATCCGGCTTATGATTCTCTCGGCATGCTTCATTTCGTCTATAGCGCGTTTCTCAATAAGTTCGTGCAGCCGCTGATAACCCCAGTTATCGCACATTTCGGAATGGACCATGTACTGGTTGATAGCGGTCAGTTCATCGGCCAGCAGGCTGTTCAGTGTCAAAAGCACTTTGTCATTACCCTTCATAATATTCTCCTAAGTCAAAATTGCCAATCTACGATATTCGATTCCCGTGAACGACTGAGAAATATACCGTCGGGCCGCGAAATAGTCAACAAGAGGAAAGTCCTCGAATAAATTGAATTGACGATTTGAAAACCATATCTTAGCTTTGTGCGGTTAATTGCGGTTTTTATGGGATCGTAATCTTGAGGCGTTTTTGAAAGAGGTAGATTAGATGGACAAGAAGGATTTACTGGCCAAGGCGGATCAGCCTGGTGTCGAGGCAATGAAGCTTCATCCCTTCTATAAGGGAAAAATAGAGGTCGTGCCCAAGGCCTGCATTCGCGATTTTCAGGATTTCGCAATTTGGTATACGCCGGGCGTGGCCAAACCCTGCCTGGATATCAAAAATAATCCCGATACGGTCTATGAACACACCAATAAGGGAAACCTGGTAGCGGTAATCACCGATGGCACCCGCGTGCTGGGACTCGGCGATATCGGGCCGGAGGCCAGCCTGCCTGTCATGGAGGGCAAGGCCATGCTTTTCAAATATCTCGGCGGCATCGACGTTTTTCCGATCGCCCTCGATACCAAAGACCCCGAGAAGATTATCGAGACCGTGCTCATGCTTCAGCCGGCGTTCGGCGGAGTCAATCTCGAGGATATTGCCCAGCCAAAATGCTTCAGGATTCTCGACGAGTTGAGGAAAAAGGCCCGCATACCGATCTGGCACGATGATCAGCAGGGAACCGCAACTGTCACAGTAGCCGGCTTCATAAATGCGCTGCGCATTGTCGACAAGAAGATTGACAAGGTGAAAGTCGCCATGGTCGGCGCAGGGGCATCCAACTACCGAATCGCCAAGCTTCTCTTCGCAGCCGGTGTCAATCCGAAAAACGTCATAATGACCGATTCCAAAGGCACACTACATCTGGGCAGGACTGAAGTACAGAAAGAATACAAGGAGAAATGGGAAATCTGCCAGCTTTCCAATGCCGATCAGGTCAAAGGCGGAATACCCGAGGCTATGAAAGGCGCCGATGCCGTTATCGCTCTGTCGACCCCCGGCCCCGGCATTATCAAGAAGGAATGGGTATCAATGATGGAGAAAAACGCCATCGTCTTTGCCTGCGCGAATCCCACCCCCGAGATCTGGCCCTGGGAAGCCAAAGAAGCCGGCGCCAGGATTGTCGCCACCGGCCGTTCCGATTTCCCCAACCAGGTCAATAATTCTCTCGGATTCCCCGGCATTTTCCGAGGCACCCTCGATGTCCGCGCTACGACGATCACCGATGAGATGTGTATCGCAGCCGCCTATGAGCTGGCCCAGTTGGCGGTCGATAACGGGCTGCATGAAAACTGTATCCTGCCTACCATGGATGATTGGCAAGTCTTCCCGCGCGAGGCTGCCGCGGTCGGCATGAAAGCGATCGAGCAGGGCGTGGCCAAGAAGGTCCTCTCCCGTGATGAGTTATTCCGCATGGCTGCCGAGAAGATCACTCGCGCCCGCTCACTCACACGCACAATGATGGATACCGGCTTTATCGAGATTCCTCATCGCTATGTAATGACCGGCGACTGAATATATTTCATGTCTGAATTTCGCCGTCGGGCCAACCAGCCCGGCGGCTTTTCTTGTGATGTATCATTCCGAACGACTCTCGACCGGGCAAACCAGCGCCTCCGCGCCCCGGCCCCGGTGATCTCTAACGCCAACTGGGCTCTGGCCTTTTCTCTATGCTCCCACTTTCATCCGCTTTATCATCAAGCTGGGCGAGGTCATATCCCAATGGAATTTGATATCATCGCATATGGCGCCGATTCCCATGAGGAGCTCCTCGGCCGAGGCGGCCAATGTTACTCCGGCGACCGGTCTGATTCTTTTCCCGTTGATCACGAGAATTCCGTTGATCCCCGCGGAGTATTGGCCGGTTACGCTGTGCAAGCCCCATCCCTGAGTCTGTTCGACAATAATTCCTTTTTTCAGCGAGGCCACAACATCTTCCAGTTTATCTTTGCCGGCCGCGATATAAAGGTTGGAGTGATTTATGCCGGGAGTTGAGCCGTAATCCTCGCGATAAGCGGAGCCTGTCGATGATACCTTGGCCTTGGCGGCAGTCTTGTAATCGTAGAGGAAATTCCTGACGACGCCGTTTTCAATCAGGATAGTTTTCTGGCAAGGTGTTCCCTCGTCGTCTGCAGGACGGGTGGATATGCCGCGAGGCATGAGCGCATCGTCGATAACCGAAAAATTCGCGCCTGCGACGGTTTTGCCGAGTTTGTCCGCCAGGAACGAGTAACCCTTATGGGCGTTATCACCATTAAGCGCGAAATTGAGTCCCCAATATATCGAGCCGGCCGACTGGGGAGTAAATACAATTTCATATTCCCCGGGCTCTATCGGAGTCCCGCCCACGAGTTGGACAGCCTGCGAGGCGTAATAGCCCACAATTTCCTCGGGATTGGGCATATCTTCAAATAGCGTGGCGAACATCGAACCCTCGCCGGGAAACATCTCCTCACCTTTCGAGGCCACTATGGAAATGCCGATCCTATAAAAGGTCGAATCGTAACTGAACCTGACTCCCTTGGAGTTGGCCAGCTTCCGGGTCGTGACGATTTCCTCATAAGAAACCCCGTTCGACTTGGAAATGGAGGGATCGAATTTCAGGGCCAATTGCTCGAGTCTTTTCAAGTAATCAATTTTGTCCTCGACCGGCCTGTTCAACTGCCTGGCGTCATAAATATCGAGGTCTTTGGGATATTCAGCAGGCCCAGGCATACCGGCAAACAGGTCCTTTTCAGTTTTCTGAGCCATTGCCGAAAGCCTGGGTATCATGGAATTAATCGAACCCTCGGAGATATCAGTCGAATGGGCGAAAGCCATTTTGCCTTCGAGGAAAAATCTGATTCCGATACCGCCCGGGCCAGCTTTTTTTATCGATTCGACCTGGCCATCGCGGACCGAAATAACCAGTGTCTTTCGCGAAATCCCAAAGACATCTGCCATCTCGGCTCCGGCCGAGACACACCGATCAAGAATATTATCCAAATGCATCATGTTTTCCTCCTCACGCCCTTCCGCCGACTGTAATGCCCCTCGTCACTCGGACTGTCGGTTGGCCCGATGTCACCGGAACCCACTGGTCTTTTCCGCATATCCCCACTCCGAGCTTTAAGTCGTTGCCGACCGCATCGATATTGGTCAGGACATCGATCCCTCGGCCTATGAGAGTAACACCGGATACGGGGTCTGTTATTTTGCCGTTCTCGATCAAATAGGCTTCCCTCACGGCGAAATTGAATTGGCCGGAAATGGTATCGACAGAACCCCAGGAAAGGGATTTGATATAGATACCTTTGGGGGTATCCGCGATGATATCGGCCGGATTCGATTTGCCGTTGTCGAGAAATGTATTTGTCATTCTGGGAATCGGATAATGATGATACGATTCTCGTCGGCCATTTCCCGTGGGAGACATGTTCAATTTCTTTGCGGAAATGAGATCGTGCATAAAACCTGTCACGACCCCGTTTTCTATGAGCACATTTCTTTGCCCCGGGGTACCTTCATCGTCGAATTCGGTTGTGCCGCGGGCATTTGGCCAGGAGGAATCATCAACCAAAGTGACCAGGTCCGAGGCGACCTTCCTGCCGAGCTTATCGGCATATATCGAGGTTCCCCTGTGAATCAAATCACCCTCGAGGCCGTGCCCGACCGCCTCATGCATGAGCACACCGCCCCAGCCGCATTCCATCACAACCGGCATCGTGCCGCCGGGAGCCGGCTTGGCAGCCAGCATGTCGACCGATTCGCGGGCGGCCTCTTTGGCGGCCTCGACCATGCTGTTTTCGTCGAAAAACTCGAATCCCTGGTGAGCCGAAATCCGGCTTCTCCCCTGATGTCGAACTCCATCCTTCTCTGCCAGAACTTCGATCACAATCCAAATCAGGGGAAGTTCGTTATCAATTTTCAGGCCATCTGAATTGGCCACCATTCGTTTCTTAAAGTGGTCGTAGTAAGTAATATCAACCTGCTTGACATGGGGGCTGTAGCCGCGGGCCGTCTGCTCTGCCTGCTCCATCAATTCCATTTTCCTGGCCTCGGAGATCGAATCGAGTGGTATCTTTACAGTGATATAGCCCGGCGCCCTCTTTACTACCGGCTCGGCTACCTCGATAATTCTCGGTGAATTGGCGATGAAGGCGGCGGTACCGGCCGCCTCCTTTGCGCCGGCGAAATCGATCCCATTTATATAGGCATAGCCGTTCTTGATCCCATCCACGGTCCTGATACCGGTACCCTCGGAGAAACCGAGGGTGGCCTCCGAGAATACTCGCTCGGAAAGTTTCAGAGACAAAGATTGGACCGATTCAAAATATATTTCCGAGAAATCGCCGCCCCTGGCCAGAGCTTTCGACAAGAGCACCCTAAATTGATCATCATCGAAAGGCGGTGAGAGGACGTTTTCGGCCTTGAGCTCCGCAAACTTCAATAAACCTGGGGCCAAGAACGATGCCGCCGATAGCATCATCATCTGCCCCATAAATTCCCGTCGTTTTATCTTCATTTTCCCTCCAACAAGAACCCTGCCGGATCATCTTCGCCCGGAATTACGTTAATGGACCGAAATATTTAAATTAATGCCCTATCGTCCGACTGGATTAATTCTAATAATTCGGCGGGTATTTTTCAACCGATTTTGTAGAGCTCAATGAATGGACCGACCGAGGCTATCATAAGGCCAACCGAATTCAGCGCCGGATGACCGGATAATTCGCCATGCATCCCGCGACAATCCGATACTCACAAGTATCTCATCGCAATAGTTATTAATAATAATTGGCATTAATTAGGATGAAAGCTGCACTTTTTTGCACTTATTGTAGTACATGATATGTTTCACGACCACTTCATCTTACTGACTTATTACCCGACAACCAATTAGATACTTCAGGCACTACCGCGTATTGGCATGCCATTTGCTTTAATGTACTCCAATCATCAGACATGTTGTACTTTTAAGGGCGGAGTAATGAAAAAAATTGGAATAGTAATAATCGCAATATTGGTAACTGCAACGAGCGCTTTTGCCGTACCTGCAATTCAGCTTTTTATCAGCGGGGCGACATATGACTGGAGTGAACAGTCCTGGATCGTTACCGGCAATTCATTCGATCTATATGTCGTATCGGCCAATAATATCAAGCAGGATGTCATGGTCAGCATGGCTTTGGCTCCAACCGATCAACCGGGGAATGCTGATATCAACTTTGCAGGGGATGAAGTCGGCCTATCTGATTGGCGATACGGCTACGCCCCCATCGATAATGCCTGGTGGCGTTGGAACGGAGGCGAGGATCTTCCGCGCCACGGAATTTATCCGACCTGGTTCACCGAGATCAATACCGGAGATTATGGCTTATCCAGCAATGTCGGGGACGTTCAGCCAGACTCCTTTGGCAATTACTGGAATCCCGCCACAGGATCGGGCGGCGCGCCAGCCGGCGGCGAGGTCAAGATGTTCCATGTCGAAACCAATGGCATCTATTCATTCCTCCATTTCGATGCATACACGCTTAACGCGGATGGTTCTATCAACCAGTTTGCTCCATTCTCGCATGACGCGGAGAGTATCCCGAGCTCGGTTCCGGAGCCAGGCACCATAGCCCTGATGGGCACTGGCCTCTTTGGAATGGCAGTGGCGGGCCTCAGACGAAGAAAAGATTAATTTTCTAACTCCGATGCAAAAGGTGGCCGCCTCAACTTTGGGGCGGCTTTTTTCATCGCAGATTCTGAATCCGGCCAAATAGCCCGAACCCGATTCTCCGGACATATTATTGGCTTGCTGAGTGACCATCTGTCTATTATAATGGCGCCGCAACAAGTTCTTAAATGGAGAGGTGGCCGAGTGGCCGAAGGCAGTTGCCTGCTAAGCAATTGGCGGGGTAACACTCGCCCCTGGGTTCGAATCCCAGCCTCTCCGGCTTGAAGATCTATCCGCTTGAATTCGAAAAATTACTTAAAATCATTGCAATCGGGATGAGACTATGAAAAAGGAAACCGCCAATGGTTATCTTTCGGGGGGCGACACAATCGACGAGCTGGTAAGAAAAATACGTAAATTTTGCAGGGAAAACGGCGACCCGGCCGTAGTCAAGAAATACAGCCGGTTCTTTAAGGAAGGGTATGATGCCTACGGGCTGGATGACAAAGCGTACGAAAGGTGCGTGGAATTGATATCAAGGGATGCCGATTTATCTCTTCATAAAGTATTAAATCTTGCTCGACCCCTTCTTGAAAGCGGCAAATACGAGGAAACCATAATTGCCATTCGATTACTCAAAAATCATATTCCGGCATTTCAATCTGAAACTTTCAAGCAACTTGAAAAATGGTTCGGTCATGGTATCGTAGACTGGGCTCATGCTGATATTCTCGCAGGCGACATATTTCCCCTGTTTCTGCAAAAAGGGATAGTTACCTTGAAGGCGTTTGAACCCTGGCGCAAAGGCCAAAACAAATTCCAACGTCGAGCGGCAGTGGTTACGCTGATCAAGCTTCAGAAGGATGAGAAGGATTTTAAGCGATTCTTCGAGTTCATCGAGCCGTTGATGATGGATGAGGCCCGCGAAGTTCATCAGGGTGTCGGGTGGTTCTTGCGCGAGGCCTGGAAGATCAGAAAGGCCGAGACGGAGAAATTCCTGCTCAAATGGAAGGACCGGGCGCCTCGCCTGATTTTCCAATACGCAACCGAGAAGATGACGCCGGAAGAAAAGAAACGATTCAAGAGAATTAAATAGAACCAACTCAATCGCCTTTCGCCGGTCAATTGATCGGGCAGCCATCTTAATTGCGCTTGCCCTTTTGAGAATAACCTGTATTATTATCCCGGAATTATCAGTTCTTTGCTTGATGTGATATATTGGGAGTTATCATGAAAATGGTTGATGACCTGAAGAATGGCCATACGGACATAGTGAAGACTATCGACGGCTTGAATTCCGAGGAGCTTGACAGGCCAGGCACGATCGGCGACTGGTCGGCCCGCGATGTCTTACTGCATATTGCCATGTGGGACGGTGAGGCCCTTAAAGCATTGGCGGTCTGGCGCACCGGGCATGAATACGACTGGTCTTATACTCCCGATTATGACAAATTCAACGCCTTCTGGATCGAAAATACCAGGCAGTTGAGCGCCAGCCAGGTTATCCAGATGTTTAACCTGATACGACACGCGCTCATTTGCGATATGGAGGCAATCCCCGATGAGATTTATCGAAAACGGGGTGAACCCAAATGGATCTACAGCGCTTCTATCGACCATACTTCTCATCATCTGAATAAACTTATGACCTACAGGGCATCGCTGGGAAAATGACGGCATCGCAAATGGAATTCACGGAAATGCTTCGCAGGGACGCCGGCCCCATCTGGGAGGCCAACTTCAATCATCCATTTGTTCAGGGAATCGGCAAGGGGAATCTGCCGAAGGATAAATTTATTTTCTATCTCAAACAGGACTACGTCTACCTTATCGATTTCTCGCGTTATTTCGCGCTTATCGCCGCTCGGGCCGCCAGCATTTCTCTCATGACAGGATTTGCCGAACTCCTGTATACAACTCTGAAAGTGGAAATGGACCTGCACCGTGGAATCTGCGCCGATTTCGGGATCACTCCGGATGAACTGGAGCGAACCGAGCCGATGCCGGACACGCTGAATTACACGTCATTCTTGATCAAGTCGGCGTTTTTGGGGACCACCGGCGAGACGCTGGCCGGATTTCTCCCCTGCGCTTGGGGATATGTCGAGATCGCCCAACGCCTGAAAAAACAGGGGCTTCCTGATGAAAAGCATTACAGGCAATGGATAGAGACATACGCCTCCGACGAATTCGACGGCCTGGTCCTCTATTATCGGTCCCTGCTCGACGAATACGCCAGGACTGCCCCGGAAGACGAGAAAAAACGAATGCAGTATATTTTCGACACCAGCACGCGGCTGGAATACATGTTCTGGGAGATGGCCTGGAACCAGAGGCAATGGCCGATTTGAGTTGCGAGTTGCGAGTTGCGAGTTAAGAGTTGTGGGGACTGATGGCTGAGGACTGAGTGGGCCTCGGCCGCGGGAAAAATAGATGTTCACCAAGATTCTAATTGCCAACCGCGGGGAGATCGCAGTCCGGATTATCCGGGCCTGCCGCGATTTGGGTATTCGTTCGGTGGCGGTCTTCTCAGAACCGGACCGCGGGGCGCTTCATGTCAGGCTGGCGGACGAGGCTTACCCAATTGGGCCGGCGGCATCGTCCGAATCATACCTGGTTATCGAGAAGATTATCGAAGCCGCCCGGAAAAGCGGCGCCGAGGCCATTCATCCGGGGTACGGCTTCCTGGCAGAGAATGCCGCTTTCGCCCAGGCCTGTGTCGATTCAGGAATAGTATTTATAGGCCCACCACCATCGGCGATAAGAATGATGGGCGATAAAATGGCTGCCAGGACCGTCATGAAGGCGGCCGGCGTGCCGATTGTGCCGGGCACCGAAAATCCGATTGATGATGATATCGGCGCCATAAAAATCGCGGCGTGGATTGGATACCCGATTCTGATCAAGGCGGCGGCCGGCGGCGGCGGCAAGGGCATGCGGATAGTGCACGATCAATCGGAGATAAAATCGGCTGTACGGGGCGCCAAGTCGGAGGCCAAATCGGCATTTGGCGACGATCGCATATATATCGAAAAATATCTCGCCAAACCCCGTCACATTGAAATTCAAGTCATTGCCGATTCGCATGGCAACTGCGTTTACCTCGGTGAACGCGAGTGCTCGATACAGCGGCGACATCAGAAGGTTATCGAAGAAGCGCCCAGCCCGCTTGTCAATCCATCGATGCGGAAAAAGATGGGGCAGGCCGCAGTGGCCGCGGCCAGAGCTGCCGGGTATGTCAATGCCGGCACAGTCGAATTCCTGGCGGATGATCACAGGAATTTTTATTTCCTCGAGGTGAACACGCGCTTGCAGGTGGAACACCCCGTGACCGAATTGGTGACCGGGATCGATCTTGCGATCGAGCAAATCAAAATCGCCGCCGGAGAGAAGTTGTCTTTCTCGCAAGGGGATATCAAAATTACGGGGCACGCTATCGAATGCCGCATTTATGCCGAGGATCCATCATCGGGATTCTTGCCATCGACAGGCATTCTGAGCGTCTACCACGAGCCGGCCGGACCGGGAATCAGGGTTGACTCCGGCGTATATGAGGGGGCCGAAATTTCGGTTTACTACGACCCGATGATTTCCAAGCTGCTGACATTTGGCAAAGATAGACTCCAGGCGACCGCGAGAATGCTTCGGGCATTGGAAGAATACCGCATCTCCGGAGTGACCACCAATATTGATTTCCACAAAACCATCTTGCGGCACCCCGAATTCATAGCCGGACGGCTGTCGACTCATTTCATCGACATGTATTATAAACCATCGGACGAATTCCCGGAGAATTTGGCCGAAGCGGCAGCCATAGCCGGAGCCCTGATGGAGCATCAGGCGCAAAACAAGCTGAGCCTGTCGGCAGCAAAAAGGTCAAGAGTCTCCCAATGGAAAACAGCCGGGCGAAACCTCATCCAAAACAGGACCGCGGAAAAAGGGTGGCGATGATATACAAAGTTACTATCGGCGAGAAGAAGTACGAGATCATTGTCGACGGCAAGACCACGACCGTCACGATTAACGGCCGCACTGTTAATGTCGATCACAAGAACCTCCGCAGCAAGCTGCATTCGATCCTGGCTGATAATATAGGGTATGAATTCGAATTGGTCCGTGTCAACGGCGGATTCGACATCTGGCATGGTTCGGGTTCGCTTCACGCGGAAATAATCGACGAAAAAAGTGAGCGGCTTCGCAGACTGATGGGTTCATCAGGAACTGGGACGAAGGCCAGCTCTTTGCGCGCGCCGATGCCCGGCCTGGTGGTCAAAGTCGAAGTCGAGGTCGGCCAGCATGTCAAGAAGGGTGACGGCCTTGTTATCGTTGAGGCCATGAAAATGGAAAACGAGCTTCGCGCCCACGCCCCGGCGATAATCAGGGAGATTAGGATAAGGCCCGGCCAGGCGGTGGAGAAGAATCAGGAATTGATTGTGTTTGAATAAGCATAGGCGCAGGAAGAGCAATCAAGATATCAGAATATCGGACCGGGCGATGCTCGGTCCTATTATTTTTTTGATCAGCTCATAATATTTGGACTTCAGAAGTTATCACGGCCCACATAATTCCAATTTCGCTGTAACTTTCTATCGCGCGCCGGCGAATCCGTTTGAAGGCCAATGCATA
>Ga0154764_1130_pt6 | contig 90930 bp, 65 predicted proteins | sample Rifle2008BG16ft_FD_105772 | JGI IMG/M metagenome (GOLD analysis project Ga0154764, IMG submission 105772) | candidate division Zixibacteria bacterium RBG_16_53_22
TCGAGGTAATGGCAGATATGGCCATAAGTCTAGAAAATAAACCCGGGACCGCAGGGGACCGCGGCTACAAATGCTGAAAAACAGAACCGTCAGGTCTGAGGACCTGACGGCACATTCTGGTAATAATAAGATGGTCACGCGCTGGCGGACATCGCGCCTTTCTTTGAAAGCAAGAATTGATGCATGGCTTTGGCGGCTTTCTTGCCCGCGCCCGCCGCAAGAATTACAGTGGCTCCGCCGGTGACAATGTCGCCGCCGGCATAGACACCTTCGCGCGAGGTCTGCATCGTATCGGCGTTGACCGTGATATTGCCCCATTTGTTGGTATCGAGCCCCGGCGTGGTTTGCGGAATTAATGGATTGGATGAATTGCCAATAGCCACGACGACCAGGTCGACCTCCATGACAAAGTTGGAGCCTTCGATCGGCACCGGGCGGCGACGGCCGGAGCTGTCTGGTTCGCCCAGCTCCATCTTTATGCACTCCATAGCGACCACCTTGCCCTCGTCATTCCCCATAAAGCGGACCGGATTGGTCAGCAGGTGAAACTGCACACCCTCCTGCCGGGCATGGTGTATTTCCTCGATACGCGCCGGCATCTCGGTTTCGGAGCGGCGGTAGACAATATAGGCGTTATCGGCGCCCAGGCGCAGCGCGGTGCGGACAGAATCCATGGCGGTATTACCGCCACCGAGCACCGCCACGTTCTTGCCGTGAATAATCGGCGTGTCGTAGCTGGGGAAATCGAAAGCGCGCATCAGATTGGAGCGCGTAAGATATTCGTTCGACGAATAAATTCCGATCAGGTTCTCTCCGGGTATGCCCATGAAGTTCGGCAGGCCGGCGCCGGTGCCGATAAAGATGGCATCGTAACCCATCTCGAATAACTCATCGATTGTATCGCTCTTGCCGATCACGGTCGATGGTTTGAACTCGACCCCCAGCCGGGCGAGGTAATCGCATTCGGATTGAACAATCTTCTTGGGCAGGCGGAATTCCGGGATACCATAGACGAGCACGCCGCCGGTCTTATGCAACGCCTCGAAAATCGTCACCTGGTGCCCGAGGAGAATCAAGTCCCCTGCCACGGTAAGGCCTGCCGGGCCTGAACCAACGATAGCCACTTTGAAACCTGTATCGGGCCCCTTCTTCGGCAATTGCACGAGATTGTTTTCGCGCTCGTAATCAGCTACGAAACGCTCGAGGTATCCAATCGCCACAGGTTTAAACTTCTTGGCCAGGATGCAGACCACCTCACACTGCTCCTCCTGCGGGCAGACGCGGCCGCAGATTGCAGGAAGGGAATTGGTCTCCTTGATTTTGCGAGCCGCCCCGGCATAGTCTCTTTCTATTACGAGCTTGATGAAACCGGGGATATCGACCTCGACCGGGCATCCGGCGATACAAGGCGCTTTGGCGCATTCGATACATCTTTGGGCCTCGGTGAACGCCTGCTCCTCGGTCAGGCCATATGGGACCTCGAGAAAATTCCTTATCCTATCTTTAGGCTCCTGCTCGGGCATCCTGGCCCGAGGGATTTTCATTCTATCCTTCTTATCAAGCTTTTGATCGGCCACTCTTATTCTCCTTGAGAAGTAAAATCCTGAGGATTCATCAATCGCTGCTGTTTTCTTTGCCGCGATGCCGGTTCTTGCCTTGAAATCGGCCTCGCTCCGTTTATTTCACCAGTTCCCGTATCGAATTATTAAGCTTGCATCCGGGATCTTCAAGAAATCTATGCATCGACTGGCGTTCCTGCTCTTTGTAGGCAGCAAGACGTTTGGTGAGAAGATCAAAATCAACCTGATGCCCGTCAAAATCGGGACCATCGACACAGGCGAACTTGGTGGTGTTGCCAAGCGCCACCCGGCAACCACCGCACATTCCGGTGCCATCGACCATGAGGGGATTCAGCGATACCCATGTGGGAACACCATAAGGCCTGGTCAAATTCGAAACCACCCGCATCATCGGGACCGGGCCGATTGCGATGATCATACCGATTTTTTCGCCCGAGTCGAGCATCTGCTTCAAGACGTCGGAAACGAATCCGTGATGGCCGTACGAGCCGTCATCAGTGCACACGAGAAGCTTGTCGGCAACGCGGCGGTGCTCCTCCTCATAGAAAAGGATATTTTTCGACCTGGCGCCGATGATTGTATAGAGCTTATTCCCGGCCGCCTTCCAGGCCTGAGCGATCGGGTATATAGGCGCAATTCCGATGCCGCCACCGACCGTTATGGCCGTACCCCAGTTTTCGACATGAGTCGGCAAACCCAGCGGGCCGACACAATCCAGGATTTCGCCTCCGGCCGTGACAGTGGTCATCAGAGCCGAGGTTTTCCCGACCACCTGATAGATAATGGTTAATACGCCTTGCTCCTTATCGAGGCCGGCGATCGACATGGGCACGCGCTCACCGTGCTCATTGACCCTGACAATTACGAATTGACCCGGCTTGGCTTTTGAAACAAGCTTGGGGACATCGACGAGCATTTTCCAATTTAGCGGACCTATCTGCACGTTTTCCAGAACTCTCGGCATCAAAAAACCTCCACTCGCAGTCGTTAAGACTCGACTCTTTCGAGTTGTATCATGACCGCCTAAGATACGATAAGAATACCTAAAATCAATACGTAATTGGGTCTGATAATATTAATACTACTACAATACGGTAAAATAAAAGAATGCGGACTTGCCTGTTTAAGTGTGGCGGGTGTGGAGACCTGCCACTGCGCTGATTGACCCGGTTGAGTCCGGATATGATGGGTCCATCAATGGCTAAATTAATGCATCCACTGCGCCAGCTTGACCATGATGGCCTTTTGGGCATGAAGACGATTTTCGGCCTGGTCAAAGACGACGGAATGCGGGCCATCGATAACATCATCGGTGATCTCGCGGCCGCGCTCGGCAGGCAGGCAATGCATTACGATACAGGCCTGGTTTGCCCCCGCAAGCAGGTGGGTGTTAACCTGGAAATCCATCAGCAGGTCAGCCTTTGATTGGAATTGGTCCTTCTGCCCCATCGAGGCCCAAACATCGGTGTAGATAACATCGGCGTTGCGAACCGCCTCGTGAGGATCCTCGGTGATTGTGATTTTCGACTTGCCGGCCTTCTTTGCCCTCTCGGTAATTGCGGAGTCGGGCATCGTCTCATTGCGGGTGCCGATCCGCAAGTCGAACGGCAAAACGGTCGCGGCCTCAAGCCAGGAGTTGGCGACATTGTTGCCGTCGCCGAGATAAGCGATTTTCATGTGATCGATTTTTCCCTTGTGTTCGATAATTGTTTGCATATCGCCCATGATTTGGCAGGGATGCGATAGGTCGGTCAGGCCGTTGATAACGGGCACGTCGGCGTGTTTGGCCAATTGCACTACATTATCGTGTGAGAAGGTGCGGATTTCGATCATGCCCACGAGCCGCGAGAACACTTTAGCCACGTCATGGATAGACTCCCGGACTCCGAGCTGTATTTCCTGGTCGGTGATATAGAGAGAATGGCCGCCGAGTTCGTGAATTCCCACCTCGAACGAAATGCGGGTCCGGAGCGATGGCTTGTGGAAAATGCAGGCCACCGTTTTGCCCTTGAGGACATCGAGGACCTGCCCTTTTTTCTTTTTCAGGTCAACAGCGAGCCTGATAGTTTCCCGCACTTCCGATTCGTTGAAATCTGTGACTGCAAGAAAATCACGTTTCATATTGTCATCCTCTAATTTCTGTTCAAATATTCAATATAAATACGGCATTTCTATCCGAATGTTCAGGATTTTCCCCGAATTGGGAGAAAACACATTTTGTCCGCGGGTTCCTTGACGGGTCTATTGATTTTCAAAAGTATGCAGAAAAGAAGCCAAAATAGAATGTCTGGATACGGTCGGCCGCTGCCGACAATACCGCCGGTTTCGAAAAAGGACCTGGCAAAAATCGAAAGAATGCCTGCTAAGACGCCGTAAGTCATAGCCTTATCCTGAATTGACTTGGCGTTTTTCAAAGCGTTCATTGCCTCGCGAATCGGCAATATATATAAAACCAGGGCAAGGAAAAAGCCGGCGATACCGAGGTCGACCACCATACTTAAGAAAAAGAGATGGGCGTTCGGCACGGTTTTCATGAATCCGCGCTCGTAAGCCGTGTTAAAATAGGGATCGTATTCGCTGGGGTAGTTACCCAGCCCGATACCTAAAACCGGATTTTTCCTAATCAGCTCGATAGAATTGGCCCAAATCACATCCCTGGATGTTGTACCTCGTTCAAATCTTAAACCCAGAGAAATCACATTGCGAATCGCGGGCATGGAAATAAATATTAAGACAATTGCCAGTATAAGAAATATCAGATATTTTATTTTGCGAGCCCAGATAAAAAACATCATTATCGCGATCGCGAAGCCTAAAATTGACGCTCTCGAATTTGTCAATATCAGCGCAATACTCATGATAATTGCAGCGCCAAATGACATAATCCTGACAATATTGTCTCGATACCAAATACCTATTGCAATCCAGAAGGGAATAGCGACCATTAAAACATAACCCAGCAAATTGCTATTGGGGAAGACGCCGCCGGGCTTCAATCGGTATAAATCCAATAGCGAGACAAAGTCCCTGACTTGCGAATATTCTTTAAAGAGCATGAATGACGAAAAGATAAGCGGCAGTGTCATGGCTGTAAATAGAAGCAATGTATGCCGCGGATGATATTGATCATATATTACAAAAATAAGCAAGAAGAATATGATAAGCCTGACTAGCGTTTTCAGTTCGGGGCCCGTAATGCCGTTGTTGAAGCCGGAAATCAAACCAGCGCCGAAAAATACCAGGGAAAAGGCCAACAGAGAATTCGATGTTGCAGTTGCTGTCTCCTTGTTGGCAATTTTCCTTATGGCCCATAATACTATTATGAACATCGCAAAGACCAAACTAACTGCAATATAAACCTGAAAATAAAACAACATAATGAAAGGGATTGAGGCCAGATAAAGAGCCATCGCAAATAGGCCGTATCGCAAATTCAAGAATAAAATTAGAGCTAAAAAAGGAATAAACAGCGCATTTAATCCTAATATTGCAATAAGGCTTGAACTGGTGATAATAATTGCAATTGAGATGATGCCGACGCGGAATCCCTGATCATCCTCGAATATGACCTGCTTCCAAAAACGCTTCATCGAAATCAGCAGCGCAGCCAAAAAAACCCGCCTACAATATATACCTTGAAAGGTCCTCGTCCTCGACTATGTCCTTGAGGGTATCTTTGACGACCTTCCTGTTTATCTTGATCTTCTTCGAATCCTGGTCGGGAGAATCGTACATGACATTCTCCAGAAGCTTCGTCAATACGGTGTGAAGCCGGCGGGCGCCGATATTCTCGGTGCGGGTGTTGACCTCAAACGCGATCCGGGCTATTTCCTCCACGCCCGAGTGCTCGAAAACCAATTCCACGCCCTCGGTTTTCATGAGGGCGGTGTATTGTTTGATCAGGGCGTTCTCGGGCTCGGTCAGGATACGCACAAAGTCGGCCGCCTTGAGATCATCCAGCTCGACACGGATCGGGAATCGCCCCTGCAGCTCGGGAATCAGGTCGGATGGCTTGGAGGTATGGAAAGCACCGGCCGCGATAAACAGGACATGATCGGTCTTGACCAGGCCATACTTGGTCATGACATTTGTGCCCTCGACTATCGGCAGGATATCGCGCTGCACGCCCTCGCGCGAGACATCCGGACCAGTGGTCGATTTTTCCCCTGCGATCTTGTCGATCTCATCGACAAATATCATGCCGGAATTCTCGACCCGCTTGACGGCCTCGGAAATCACCTCGTCGATATCGATCAGCTTGTTGGCCTCCTCGGCGGCGATTATCTTCTGGGCCTCGGGGATCGATACTCGCCGCTTGCGCGTCTTCTTGGGCATCATCCCCGAAAACATCTCCTGTACGTTGACTCCCAGTTCCTCCATGCCCATGGGCGAGAAGATCTCGACGATCGGGAAACGGGTATCGGAGATATCGATTTCGACCATCCGCCTGTCGAGCTTGCCGCTTCTCAACTGATCGCGCAGCTTCTCACGCGCGCCGACAGCTCTTACCTCCTCGGATTTTTCAGCTGATGCAAGCGCCTCTTGATTTTCGGGCGATACCTTTATCCCAAATTGCCTGGCACTTTCGGCCCTGACCGATGAATCAAGAATCCGCTTGCGAGGCGATAGCGGCAGGAGAATATCGAGCAGGCGTTCCTCGGCAATCTGCCGCGCCTTCTCGTCGACTCGTTCCTGCATTTCGTGCTTGACCATGTTGACTGCCAGGTCGGTCAGGTCGCGCACCATAGATTCAACGTCGCGGCCGACATAGCCGACCTCGGTATACTTGGAGGCCTCGACCTTGATAAAGGGCGCCCCCGAAAGACTGGCCAGCCGCCGGGCAATCTCGGTTTTTCCAACGCCGGTCGGGCCGATCATGATAATATTGTTAGGCATGATTTCGTCGCGCAGATGCTCATCGACCATCTGACGCCGCCAGCGATTGCGCATGGCGATAGCCACCATCTTCTTGGCGTTGTCCTGTCCGATTATGTATTTGTCCAATTCGGCTACGATTTGGCGGGGGGTCAGCGTTTGAGTCTTATCGGAAATCTCGAAAGTTCGATCGATCATAGAGTCTCCACTGTGATGTTGGAATTGGTGAATACGCAGATCGAGGCGGCGATCTCCAGCGATTGGCGGACAATATCTGCCACCGGCATCTTGGTGCTGGCTTTGAGGGCCCGGGCCGCCGCCAAGGCGTACCCGCCACCCGAACCGATCCCGATAATTCCATCATCCGGTTCGATTACGTCGCCCGTACCCGAGAGCATAAAGAGATGCTTCTTATCGAGCACCACCAGCATCGCCTCAAGCCGCCGAAGGTACTTGTCGGTTCGCCATTCCTTGGCCAACTCCACCGAGGCCCGCGCCAGGTTGCCGGAGTATTCGTCGATCTTCGATTCGAACCGCTCGTAGAGCGTGAAAGCATCGGCAGTGGCTCCCGCGAAACCTGTCAGAATAGTATCATTATATATGCGCCTGATTTTCGAGGCCCTGGCTTTCATGATCGTTTCTCCCATGCTGACCTGGCCATCGGCGCCGATAGCCGCCCCGGTCTTATCGACCATCGCCAGAACGGTCGTAGCCCTTATATTCCTATTCATTTTCCTTCACCTTATCCGCGCGTGGATGCGCTCGCTTGTAAACCGATATCAACCTGCCCGTAGTGGTATGGGCATATTTCTGGGTCGTCTTGAGGCTGGAGTGACCCAGCATCTGCTGCACGGCGCGAAGGTTGGCTCCGGCCTCCAGCAGGTGCGTGGCGAACGAATGTCTTAGGCTATGCGTGGAGAGCTTCTGCTTCTCGGAGGCCTTCGCCAGGTATATCTTGACGATCCGCCCGGCACCTCGCGGTGTTATGCGTCCGCCATTGTTATTGAGAAACACCGCCGACCCCGATTTGATTTGTCTTTCGCCCGCAGTGATTTTCTCGGCCCGTTTTTGAAGGTAATATTGCAGAGTCTCCCCAGTTTTGGGACCAAGCGGTACTACCCTGTATTTGCCGCCCTTGCCGAAGACTCTTACCAGTCTGTCTTTGAAGAGGAGGTCCTTAATATCCAACCCTACCAACTCGGAGAGGCGCAGGCCACAGCCGTAATATAGATCGATCATGGCGAAATCGCGCAGGCCGATAAAATCGCAGCGGAACTTGCCTTCGACCATCCCTTTGGCCTCTTCCGCCGATAAATATTCAGCCCGGTAATGCTCTGGCCGGGGATAAGGTATCTCACGGAATGGGTTGGATTTCCACTGGCGGGAGGCCACCTGGTAATCGCCGAAATTCTTGAGTGAGTCGAGCTTGCGGGCCAGGGACACTTGCTTGAGACCCTTCTTCTTCAGGCTGATCAGGAATAAGCGGCCATGCATAGCCAACGGCTTGCCCGAATCGTAAATATCTTGGTGATGTTCCTTCAGAAATGCAACGAACGCGGCACAATCGCGGGTGTAGGCAATCAGGGTATTCTTGGCGACACCCTCAACAGATTCAAGATGCCCTGAAAATCGTGATAAGCTCTTTTCCCAAACCGACATGATGGGGGGATTATAATGAGATGGCGACGGTAAAGCAAGGAGGGATTGCAGGACAGTCCCGTGCCCTCAGATCCAATGACCTGACGTCAAGAGTATTTGCATTGAGTGGTGGCTATTTTCTTGTTGCCGGTGGACAATCGGCGCAATTCTGCAGTGTGGGGCCCCCTTTGAGATAGCTGACGAAGTATGTAATGTCGATGCCGTTGGTGTTACACGAGCCGTTTACATCCATTGCGGCGTAGAATGGGAAAGCGAGCGGTGGACAATTACAAGAATCGGCCGGGGCGTTTCCGCCCTTGAGGTAACTAACACCGTAGGTAACGTCGATGCCATTGGCCTGGCCGCTGCCGTTGATGTCGCCCACATCGTAAGTACATGAGGGAATTTCAGCGAATTTGGCGACAAAGGCATCGTTTGTTCCACTTATAAGGGAATCATAAGGATTTACCCTTGGAAAATTTGGGGAATTTGTCAAGCCCGCAACCAGGGGATTCGAGTTTAAGTCCAATGCAACGCCATAACCAATATCGTTAGAGCTTCCACCTAAGAACGTGCTATAAACCAAGGAATTCCCCAGCGCTGACAACTTCGTTACAAATACATCGTCCCCACCGTTAGAACTGCCGTCATAGAAATTGATCACTGGAAAATTAGTCGAGTTGGTTCTTCCAGTAACATATGTGTTGGTAAGGCCGTCTACAGCAATAGAATACGCATTTTCAATGCCGCCCCCGCCAAGGTAAGTGCTGAAAATGAGGGAATTGCCTGAATTTGATATCTTTGCAATGAAAGCATCTTGCCCGCTCAAAGTCGAATCATAGGCGTTGACAACCGGGAAATTAATTGATGCTGTAGAGCCTGTTATATAAACATTGCGCCCAACGTCTACCCCAATTCCTTCTCCCGCTTCGCCAACATCACCGCCCAGATAAGTTGAAAATATCAATGCGCTTCCAGAAGCGGACAGCTTTGTTATGAATGCATCAGAAGCGCCATTTAACGAGTCATCTATTGGATTAACGGTTGGAAAATCATCACAACCCGTTTGCCCAGTTACATACACATTGCGTGAACCATCAAGCGCAATATCGTACCCCATATCATAGGACCCCCAACCTGGTGGATATGAACCTCCGCCTAAAAACGTACTGAAGATAACTGTATTGCCCGCAACCCCAAGTTTTGTTACAAAAGCATCTGAGTATAAGACCAAGTCACCTCCATCAGGTATACAGTTATATGCCCCGGGGGTGCAGACAAAGCCATCGCCATATGTATAACCAGTTATATACGCGTAGCCATAGGCATCGACAGCGATACCGTAACCCACATCCCAAAATCCACCATTAATATATGTGCTGTAGACTAAAATATTTCCGTTTGGACCTAGTTTCAAAACGAATACGTCTTCGTCTTCATAATGTTGAGATTCATAAGGGTTGACAGTGGGAAAGTTATCCGATTGAGTTTCTCCGGTTATGTACGCATTGCCATTTCCGTCTATGGCAATATCATTTCCAATATCCTCCGCGCTTCCTCCGATAAAGGTGCTATATAGCAAAGAGTTGCCCGATGCCGATAACTTTGCCACAAAAACATCATAGGCTCCGTTATGACTTCCATCATATGGATTAATCGTAGGAAAATTGGTGGAATTAGTATATCCAACTACAAAGGCATACCCCAAATTATCTACTGCTATACTTTTCCCGGATTCGGATTGATTCCCTCCAAGGTATGTGCTGTAAACGAGCTCCGGATCGATGATGACCGGATGGCCGGAGTCGAAACCGTCTCCAAGAGCGAAGCCAAAGGCGTCATTCCTTACTTCATATCGCGCCGCAACGGCCTGCCTTTGGTCCCCCATCTCCTGGTAGACGTACGGCGCCTTCTCATACACCGGCCCGAAGCGCGTGCGGGCCTCCAGATCGCCGGCGGGCGTAACGCTTATATCATTTATGCCCTCATATTTAATCCCGATATTGGATAAATCCGCTCCCGGGTTAACAATGAAATCATACTTCATGCTCCGTCCATCCCCGTAATAGCGCAGGTCTATGCCGGGGTAGATGTTTTTATATATGATTGTTGAGAAGTTGGGCACGTCCGTGCGCCATTTACCGGGGTCGTTGCCGTAGAAGTAGTTGCAGTTGTGGGAGAGGCGGCCTTCGCCCATGATTTCTGCGCCAGGGTTGGCGCCGACAAACTGGGCTTTGATTACCATCGACTCCTTTCTAAATCGGGGGCGTTCGAGCCTATCTGGCATCTCGCGCATTTCGGGGTATGGCGGCTCCTCAAGCTCATCGGTGTTGCGGATGAATTGATAGACCACCTCATCCTTACAAAACCAGAAGGTGGCCCCGCCTGCCTCGGCCTTGAAAAGGGCCTGTTGGTCCCATTGGCCGCGGTTTTCCGTGAAGGCCAGGGGCTGAGAAGCGAGATTGGTCATGACCATTTGGTTTGCGCCTTTCGTCTCTTGGAGAATCTGAGTAGAAACGCTTGTGGTAACAAGCGGACATGCCACGGCCAATAAAACCAACCACCGAAATTTCATCGCAACCTCCGAAAGGGGTGAGCGGGTTATCAATTAGACGGAAGTAAAAAGTATAAAAGCCCCGGTGTCGGTCAAAGCTGCGGTATTATTATAGCATATTATCGAAATTGCACAATAAAAAAAGCCAGGTCACTGGCGACCTGACCTTTGTATCGGGCCGTCAGGTCACACTCGCCTGCGGTGAGCACGACCAGACGGAACCAAAAAAGGGTCATGTCTGACCCCGCACGCTTAGCAACAGGGGCAAGGGACCTGACGCAAACTTAATAAGAAGGAAATTGGATGTCGGGTTTGGGGACCCGACACCACAGTTTTGTTACGTCGTTACCGGCTCGGGATTGTCTATGTGCACCACCGCGCGGCATTTGGGGCAGGCCAGGAAATCGCCCTTGGCCTTGGTCGAGCGCTCCACCATGTAGGCAAAACCGCAAGTGTCGCATTTCCGTTTGAGCGGTCGGTACCACGAGGAGTGTTCGCACTTGGGATAGTTGGAGCAGGAGAAAAACACTTTCCCTTTTCGCGAGGTCCGCTCCACGATATCGCCGCCGCAACCCGGCTCGGGGCATTTCACGCCGGTCGGGATATTCTTGGTCGTTTTGCACTCGGGGTAATTACTGCACGCGATGAATCGCCCGAACCGCCCCCGGCGAATCTGCATCGGAGCGCCGCAGTTGGGACATTTCTCGTCGATCGTCTCGACCTCATTTTCGAGTGACTTGGTGTTCTTGCATTCGGGGTATGCCGAACAAGCCATGAACCGCCCGTTCCGTCCGATCTTGATTATCATCGGGCTGCCGCACTTATCGCAAACCTCGTTGGTCTTCTCCTCGGTCTGCTTTTTGATCCTGGCTTTGTGCTTGACCGCCTTGTCCAGATCGGCCTTGAACGGGCCATAGAAATCATTGAGCGTCTCGACCCAGGTGTAAGAGCCGTCCTCGACCTTGTCGAGCTCGCTTTCCATCCGGGCCGTGAACTCCTCGGAGAAGATATCAGGGAAGTTCGCAATTAGAATCTTTTTGACCATCTTGCCGAGATCGGTCGGCGAAAAGCGGCGCTTGTCCTGATTGATATATTTGCGATCGACCAGCACCGAGATTATCTGGGCGTAGGTCGACGGCCGGCCGATGCCATTCGATTCGAGCTCCTTTACCAGGCTGCCGGCATTGAATCGCGGTGGTGGCTCGGTGAAATGCTGCTCGGGCCGAATCTCGACAAGCTTGACCTTCTCCCCTGCCTTGACCGACGGGAATCCGTTCTTTCCATTTTCATCATCGCCGTTGTAGAGGACAGTGTAGCCATCGAATGTCATCTTCGATTTCGAGCCGCGGAACAGGAATCGCCCGCTTTCTACCTCTATTGTATTAACATCGAACTCCGCTGGGGCCATCTGCGAGGCCATGAAGCGCCGCCAGATAAGATCATAGAGCCGATACTGCTCACGCGAGAGATATTTCTTTATGTTCTTTGGAATCAGGCTCGGCACTGTCGGCCGGATAGCCTCATGGGCCTCCTGCGCCGACTTCGATGATTTGTATTTGCGGGCTGTCTCCGGGAGATACCGCTCGCCGTAGAGCTTCACGATCAAGTCGCGGGCGGCGTCGGCGGCCTCGGACGCTATGCGAACCGAATCGGTCCTCATATAAGTGATAAGGCCGATCTGCCCCTCTTCGCCGATCTCCACGCCCTCGTAAAGCTGCTGAGCGATCGCCATGGTGGCCTTGTTCGACATGTGCAGCTTGTTGAATGCGTCCTGTTGAAGGCTGCTGGTAATAAACGGCGCCGGCGGGCTTTTCCGGCTTCTGGTCGTCTCGTTGCTCTTGACCTTATACGATTGAGACTCGATTTCCGATTTGATCCTGGTGGCATCCGCGCCCGTGGAAATCTCGAATTTTATTCCGTCGATCTGCCACAGCCGGAGCGTGAAGATCTGCTTCTTGGCGGCCTCGAAATCGGCGTCGATGGTCCAGTACTCGACCGGCACGAACTTATCGATCTCCTCCTCGCGGTCGCAAATCATCTTCAAAGCCACAGACTGCACTCGTCCGGCCGAAAGGCCGCGCATGACAGTTTCCCATAAGAGCGGGCTAACCTGGTAGCCGACCAGCCGGTCTAAAATTCGGCGCGCCTGCTGGGCGTAGACTTTTTTGATATCGATCTGGCCGGCGTTCTTGATGCCATCGAGCACGGCCTTCTTGGTGATCTCGTTGAATGTGACGCGATAGATTTTCTTATTCAGCTTGGAGATTTCACCGGCAATATGGAAAGCAATGGCTTCGCCCTCGCGGTCCGGGTCAGGCGCGAGGTAAACCTTATCGGAACTGGCCGCCTTCTGCCTGAGCTCTTTGATTGCCTTGGTCTTGTTCCTGATAGTGATATACTCCGGTTCGAAATCGTTGTCGATATCGACCCCCAGCCTGGACTTGGGCAGGTCCTTGATATGGCCACCCGAGGCTATGATATCGAATCCCCTTCCCAGAAACTTCTTCAGGGTTTTCGACTTTGTCGGCGATTCCACGATGACCAGGCTTCTTGCCAAAACAGCGACCTCCAAACTAATATGCAATCAAATTCGGCGGGACTTTGGTAGATCAGGTCAAGTCGAAAGTCTCGACCTCTTCCTCGGTTTTGCGCCGGTCGAATTTGACCTTTCCGCTTTTCAATTGATCGAGCGCAACGCTGGTGACCTTGCGCTGTTCCATCTTATTAAACTCCTCGGGGGCAGTCTGTTCCTTTACGGCTTGGCGCTCCGCGTTGATTTTCCTGGCCAGCCTGGCCGCCACCAGGACAGCCTCATATTCGTTCGGAACAACTTCCTCGAGTGGCTTTTGACTGTTTTCCATGCAACCTCCCGCTTTCGGCGATTCTAACGACCGCGCCCGCTCGCAAGTTCCCTTACAAACCCAGCAGCCCTGCCTGCCCGGATTCCCAGAACCGGCGTTCGTTGCGACGGATCGTCTTGGCTCGCTCGGCAGCAATTATCATATCGACTTCATTAGTCGCTTCCTTAAGATCTTCATTCAAAACAATGTAATCATAGCGATGCCAGTATCCCAGTTCCTTAACCGCCGTCTCCAGCCGCATCTTCCTTTGCTCCGAGGAATCGGTGCGGCGATGGAAAAGGCGGCGGCGCAATTCGGTCAGCGACGGCGGAATCAGGAATATCGTTACGGCCTGGCGATACTTGTCCTTCAGCGTCATGCCGCCCTGGACATCGATATCGCATAACAGCACGCGGTCGGCGGCGATGGCATTGGTTATTTCCGAGAACGGTGTCCCGTAGCGATGCCCGAAGACGTAGGCCCACTCGGCCAGCTCGTTGTTCTGGATCATCGAATCAAACCTCTCGTCGGAGACGAAATAGTAATCGACCCCATCCCTTTCCTTCCCTCTATTGGGCCTGGTCGTAGCCGAGATCGAAAACTTATACTCGGGATGTTTCTTCATCAGCATGTGGCAGATGGTTGTTTTGCCTGTCCCCGACGGCGACGAAAGAATCGCCACCAGTCCCGGTTGTTTTGTCTGTGCCATTGTCATCTCCGGTATTTGTGCGCCGCCCAACGCGGATCACGTCCAGGCCTGAATTGTTTCGGCGCCGGTATCATTCGATATTTTGAACCTGCTCGCGCAACCGCTCTATTTCCTCTTTGACCGCGATAACCCGGCGCGAGATTTCGTAATAAGCCGATTTGTCGCCGATCGTGTTCGTCTCGCGATTAAGTTCCTGGAGTATGAAGTTGAGCCGCTTGCCCACCGGGCCGGATTCTCCCAGGCTCGACTCGAACTGTTCGAGATGCGACATAAGCCTGACACATTCCTCGGTTATATCCGACTTGTCGGCCAGGACCGCGACCTCGATCGCCACCCGCTGAGCATCGACCTCGGCCCCGCCCAGCAATTCCTCGATCCTGGCTTTCAACCTGGCCTGGTAAGCATGGATATTTTGTTCGGCAAGCGCCTCGATCTCGGCAGTCACCTTGCGTATGATCCCGATCCGCGATATCATATCCTTGACCAGGTTTTGGCCCTCGGCGCTCCTCATGGCGTTAGCGGCATCGGCCGCAGATTCGATGGCGGGCTTCAATATCTTCCAGATCTTTTCCGGATCGTCCTCCAGCTTCTCGACTTTCACCAGGTCGGGTAGCGAGGCGAAATCGCTGATGCTGGGGACGCCCTCAAGCCCGAAGCGGGTCCGCAGGAGCTGGTAAATCTTGAAATAAGCATCGGCCCTGCCCTCGTCCAATACGATGGCCCCATCGAGCGGCTCCTGCTCCCAGCTTATTGTGACATTCACCTTGCCGCGGCTAAATTTAGTGGCCAGGAGATTCTTTATCGTATTTTCGAGCGGGGAAAGTGTCTTGGGCAGCCGAAACTGGTATTCCAGAAAACGGTTGTTGACAGTTATGATCTCAACCGTGAATTTGTATTTGTCATTTTCGGCCTCGGCCCGGCCATAGCCGGTCATGCTGCAGGTCATCCGCTTCTCCTCGTCATCAGATTAAAACTTTCATAATATTTCAAAAATATATTTTGTCAACCACATAATGTAATTAAATTACGTATCCGATGGAAATCCAAAAGCCGACGGTCCTGGATGCTGCGCGAATTGCGGCCGAACTTGATAACGCCAGGGGCAATATCATTATCAGTGCCCTTGTCCGCCACGATTCATCAGGTCTTTACCTGGCGCTTGGTGGAAACAAATCCACCATACATTGCCTGGTCGAGAAGCGGTATGCCTACCTGGGATATATCGAAATGGCGTCCACCGCGGATCTCAAGTCCGTTCAGCCGCTTACGAACCACACGATCTTATCGGCCGGGCAGTTGGGAGCTGACCGCATTGTAAAGCTATCACTGGAAAGGAATGATCGCCTCGGAAGAAAGATCGGCGCCAGCCTGATTTTCGAATTGATCCCCAGTAAGGGCAACGTTGTGCTGGTGAATAACCGCGGCGAGATAAAGTGGTCTCTTCGGAAGACGGAATCGGATCGATACAAAGCCCCGGCCCCACTCAGAAAACCGACCGTGCTGAATATTCGGGACCATCTCGAGGAATTATCGAAATGCGCCCCCAAGGAAATAATCGACAAAATTTACGGCCTCAATCCAATGGATATCAGAAATCTCAGACCGGACATGTTCAGCCGCACCGACGAGCTATTGACTGAAATAGAAAAATATGCGTCGGAAGCCTCTAAACCCGGGCCGGCCTGGATCATCAAGGGAAATAGCGATATCATGGGTTATTCGCTGATGCCACCCAAACTTGAGATCGGCGAGGAAGCCGAGGAGTTTGATTCGGCGCTCCTTATGTATCCTTATTATTATAGCCAGGCGGCTGCCCGGGGCGCCGGGGACAATCTACGCGCCAGGCTGACAACCGCCCTTGAAAAGGAGATCGGAGTACAGAGGCGAAGATGCGCCGCTCTTTCCGAAGAAATCGATATAGCTCATTCATCGGAGACATTAAAGCTCTGTGGCGACTTGATCTTAGCCAATCTCGATCAAATCAACAAGGGCATGGGCAGTATTTCTCTTCCCAATTTCGAGGGTCGACATCCTGAACGCGTAGAGATTAAGCTGGACCCCTCCAAAAGCGCCGCCGCCAACGCCCGTGAATATTACGAACGATTCAAGAAATTATCGGCATCGTTGAAAATTCTTGAGAAACGTCTGGAATCGACACGGAAGAAACTCTCGGACCTGGAGGCGATTCGAAAGGAAACGACCGATGATCTGGGCCGCTTGGAGGAGGAACTCGCGGCGCGGGGCCTTGTTTCGAAAGTTAGGAGCATCAAGAAAAGGACGGTCGAGAAGCGCCTTCCTTATAAGAGGTATCTTGCTTCGAATGGCTGGGAAATATTCGTGGGCCGCACGAGCTCCGACAACGATGAGCTCACATGCAAGATCGCGCACAAGCATGACTACTGGTTTCACGCCTGGCAAGCGGCCGGCTCGCATACAGTTTTGAGGCTACCTGACAAGAATGCAATCCCGGATAAGAAAATTTTATACGAGGCGGCGTCGCTGGCCGCCTATTATTCCAAAGCCAGGACATCGGGCAAAGTGCCGGTGATTTACACGCAAGCCAAATATGTCAGGAAACCCCGAAATTTCCCGCCGGGCAAGGTCCTGGTAGAACGTGAAAAGCAACTGCTAGTGGGGCCGGCGGATATAAAGAAATATCAAAGCGAATCATGATAAACATATTTGCCCCGGATAATAGCGAGCCGTGCTCGAAACAAGGCCGGACTGGCAATTCAACCCCACAAATCTGCATAAGTTAATATCCAAATAATAAAGCAGGGATTCAACATATCGAACCCCTGAGTGGCACAATAAGGTGTTGTAGATGAGCTATATCTTCCTTATCGCGATCACCGTAAAATCATCGGTCAAGTCGCGTCGCTCCGAAAAAAATCTAACCTCGGATAACAGGTTTTCTATCAACATGTCGAGTGGTTCAGAGCGATGATCCTGGAGAATGCGAGTGAGCCGTTCCGTTCCAAACATGTCTCCGTTAATATTTTCGGCCTCGGTGACACCATCGGTGTAAAGCACAAGCAGGTCACCAGCGTTGAATTCGAGCGTTTTTTCCTCGTAGGTAAATCCCACATGTATGCCTAGAACTCCGCCGGTCGGCTCCAGCCATTCCACAGCACTATTGTTGCGAATCAACATCCCCGGGCAATGGCCGGCATTGGTGTAGATAAGCCGGTTTGCCCCGGCGGGAGCTGTATCCAGGAGCACGCAGGCGAGCGATATGAATTTCGTCACGGGCACATTGCGGCATAGCCACTGATTGAGCCGGGAGATGAGCTGACAGGGCGAGATGATGTCCTCGGCCAGAATTCGCATGGCGCCCTGAACATTGGACATCAGAAGCCCGGCCGGCAGCCCCTTACCCATGGTATCCGCGATCATGATCCGAGTTGCGCCATTCCTCGAGGATGGCAGGAAATCGTAATAATCACCGCCTACGATTCTGGCCGCCAGCGACTTAACGGCAATTTCATGTCCCTCGATTCTTTCGAAAGCCTGAGGCAACAGCGCGCGATGAATCTTACTGGCCAGGAACAACTCCTCCTCGAGTTGGGCGCGCTCCTCCTTGGTGATACACCCCAGGCAAATCTCAGTTACCGGTTGAATTTCGAGACGGAAGAGCTCGATATCCTCTTTGCAGACGTCGCAGTTGCCAAAGGACTTGTCCTCGACACGCTGCAGAGCATTCTTGATATCGATCAGCAGGCCCTGGGCCTTGGAAATATCCGCCTCATTGGGTGTCTCCGGCGAATTCAGCCATTCGACAACGTTTTGCTCTCTCTCCGAGAGCAGTTTCTTAAAATGCTCGAGATCCGATATTGTCATATTTTTTCCTTTTAGCTACTATACGAAATTGGTATGTATTGGTTACCTAATAATACCCTATAAAATAAATTACAAGTAATTTTTGGGAAGGGACTCAATTTCAATAATGCGAAATTTCACAGCAAGGATTAAAAAAGGGCCGGCCGTATATTTTATCTCCGCTCCCACGCGGGATCATATGCCAATTTTCGAGTTACCCCCTCTGGCCAAACAGGCCGCGATTCAACTCGGACGGGCTTCAGCGGATATTAATTCCCCGGTCGCGGGATATATAGTCATGCCATCGGCTATGATGGGCATTGTCGCGTTCAAGGGAGACCACGACCTCGGTGAATTCGTATTTAACTACAAGAGACTGTCGGCGCTGGCGATCATCGGCCTCGACCATGGCCTATTTCACGAGAGGCTATATCGAAAGGGGAAATTTCGGCCCTGGATGGGGCGATTCGACCAGATCGTCATCGGATCCAATGAACAGCTTCTGGCCCGTCTCGAATATATGCATAACGAGCCGGTCCGGCGCGGGCTGGCCGAAAGCCCAATAGAATATCCATATTCGAGCGCGGCCGACTGGGCCGGAACCCGGCAGGGGCTGATCAAGATTGAGAAGGAATTGACCTGGGCGGGGATATAATAAACAAATAAAGGCAAGGCTTGGGAGCTGTGGGGAGCAAGCTCCCCACCTACAAGAGAATCATATTCAATTCAAACCCTCTTGTAGGTCGGCGACTTGTCCATTTGGACCTTGAGGCTGCCGACAGCGATAATTAAGACATGCGCGATATTGAAGAAGAGCCAAACCTGTCGCTGGTTCGGCCTTGTATTCATGAATTGGAGACCGGAACCGTACAATGACCCGGTCTATTGGGGAATGTAGCCGTTTACTCGCTCTCCGCCTTGGCAATCTCCCCCTGCAGGAATTCCATTGCCTGCGAATTGGGATCAAGCTCGAGATACTTCTTCCAAGCCATGGCAGCGCCCTTGGCATCATTTTTTTCCATCCGCAACACCATGCCGAGATTGAAATAGGCTTGCGGAAGTTGCGGGTCGAGCTCGATCGCCTTTCTGAACATATCAATGGCCTTATCCGGCTCGTCATTTTGTCGGTACATGGCGCCAAGATCGACAATGACGCCGGGGTTATTGGGCCTGATTTTCAGAGAGCGCTCATAATACAGGATTGCCATTGGCGGATTTCCCATATCATAATGTGCATTCCCCAGGCCGACCAGGATTTCGAGGTCGTTGGGGTCATTTTTCAGACGGCTTTCCAAATTCGTGATAGTCATTCTGATTCTGGTCGTATCGGGTCCGGCGGGCATCTGAGGCTCTGCCTCCTGTGTGAATGCCCCCTGTCCCTCGACCTGCGCAGGGAGTTTTCCTTCCGGCGACATGGTCATGAAGATGACAATCCCCGAAATCGCAATTATGCCGAGGAATATCAGCAACATTTGATAATCTTTTTTCATCTTTCCTCCAACAGCCACTATACATTAAGCCGAAATCGGGAATTGCCGGCCCGAATTCGGCGCAGGCGGCAATATGTCGGTAAAATGCCTTTGTGTCAAGCGTCATGGGCCATGAGGTTATGTCCGAATTGGTAAGTTCGGCAGATTTCAATTCTTTGACTTGGTCGCGCAAAGGAATTATATTCGACATCAGAAATATGGCATCGAAAATCAAATGACGGAAACAATCGCCAATAACATTGCGCGCGTGGTGGGCAAATATGGCCCCAGAGTGGAGATTCAAACTGCTGATGGCGTAATTTCGGCCGTTGTCAGGGGCAGATTAAAATATGGCGGGTCCGAACATCAGGATACCGCCCAAAGGACGATCGTGGCGGTTGGAGATTACGTGGAATTCGCCAAGAAGAGCGGACACACGGCCACCATAAACCGCATCCTTGAAAGAAATAAGGTAATTTCGAGGCCGGCGGTAGGAAAGGAGGGAATCGTCCAGGTCGTCGTATCGAATGTCGATCGCATCGTCATTGTGACATCGACAACCGACCCTGATTTTAAGGCGGGGGTGGTCGACAGGCTCTTGATAATCGCGTTCAAAGAGGAAATCAAGCCGGTCATCGTCCTGAATAAAATCGATCTGGCCGATCCCGAGGCCTACCGCCAATACACTGACGCTTGGATGCGAATTGGATGCGATATCTTATTTACCAGCGCCAGGACAGGCGAACATATCGACGAGTTTGGCCGGCTGCTTTCAAACGGCACCTGTGTGGTAGTCGGCCATTCCGGGGTTGGCAAATCATCGCTGTTGAACAAACTTAGTCCCGGGCTTCAGATTAAAATCGGCGACATCTCATCTTATTCTGGCAAGGGAAAACACACGACCAGCCGTGTCAATCTTTTCAGGTTGTTCCCGCAGGGATGGGTCGCAGACACACCCGGTCTGAAGGACTTGGGACTGGTGGGAGTAACGAGAAAAAATCTTCATAATTACTATCCTGAATTCGCGCCATTCGAATCGGGCTGTCAATTTACCGATTGCGTACATGTCGATGAACCATCGTGCGCCGTAAAAGACGCCGTGGACAAGCCTGATTGTTCGATTTCTCGCTTCAGATACCAGAATTACCTGAGCATATACCATTCGCTCGGCAAGTAAGCATCGACGAGTTGTGCCTATTAACGGTTGCTCGCATTGAAGTTGTGTTTTCAGGCGCCTGTCGACGTGGGTCGGAATCACCAATGACCGCCTTAACAAACCAGGCTGGCTAACCATTTGCGGCCAAATGAATTCCCAGATTTTATTATGGTTATATATGGCGTCAATATAACTTATTTAATATCAAGGGATTAGTTATACTAATTATACACTATCAAGGCCCCAAAAATCTCTTGACACCATTTTGATAATTCTTTAACTTCAAGCGACTTAAACGAATCCGACATTAAAATTGGAGGTTTAATTATTAACACTTTAAATGTCTTGGAAGGGGGTTGGAAATGTAATGACAGGTATCCGTGTCCGGGAGGATGAGTCGTTTGAGAAAGCTTTGCGACGATTCACCAAATCCTGCGAGAAGGCTGGTATTCTTTCAGATATAAAGAAGCATCAGCATTTTGAAAAACCATCGGATAGGCGCAAGCGCAAACAAAATGCCGCCAGGCAAAAGGCGCGCCGCTCTTCAAAGAGGGACTAATGGGGACCCCAGAGCGTTTGGACGAAGATCTGAAAACCGCAATGAAGTCTAAGGACGAGCTTAGGGTCCAAGTCCTGCGCATGATAAAATCCGACCTTCGCTATAAAAAGATCGAACTCGGCCGGGAATTGACCGACGATGACGTTATTGGTGTCTTGAGTTCCGGAGTCAAGAAGCGGCGCGATTCGATCGAGGAGTATCGTCGCGGAGGTCGGGAGGACCTGGCGAGCAGCGAGGCGGCCGAAATAGCCATCATCCAGGGCTATCTGCCGGAGCAGCTTTCCGATGAGGAATTGACGGCCCTGGTCGACAAGGCCGTCACACAGACAGGCGCCAGAACCATCAAGGATATGGGCGCAATCATGAAAATTTTGATGCCCGACGTACGCGGGCGGGCTGATGGCAAGGCAGTTAATGCCGCCGTGAGGGCCAGGCTCGAAGGCAAATAACAGGAGGGGATATGAACTGGGTAGATTTCACTATCCTGGTCATCATTGTTTTGGCCTTTTTAAATGGCTACAGGCGGGGGGCTTTTAAGGAAATTTCCACTTTTTTGGGACTTATTCTCGGCATTATTTTCGCCGTGAACAATGCCGACTGGTTGGCAGCGCAATTGCATGGCAAATTCAATTTCTCGCCGACCGTGCTTTACATGACCAGCTATATTCTGGTCCTGGGCGCGTGCATCGCGCTTCTGAAAATCATTGGGCATTTCTTCTACAAACTGGTCAAGATCGCTCCGCTCAAGACCGCCAACAAAATAAGCGGCGGAGCATTCGGTGTCATTAAGGGTCTGGTCGTGATTTCTCTGATCTTGCTCCTTTTCCTTTTTCCAACACCCTTTAGAAGTATCGACGGCGCCGTAGAAAGCTCCGTCACGGCCAAACCGATCCGGACCTTTGTGCCGATTATTTACAACAATACTTCCCTGGTGCATCCGCGCTCGGGCGATTTCATGGCGGAAATCGAGAAGGGCATCTTGAATCCGCAGGGTCAGGCATTTGCGGCCAACCCCGATGGAGAAGCCAAGGACGGCGCTTTGCTGGGCATGACCGATGAAGATGTGAAGACCCTGGGCAGGCTGAATCAGTATTTCAGCAAGGCTAAAAAGCAGCAGCAGTAGAGAAGTATTTTCAAAAGGCATATAGTCTTCATGAATGACCATACCTTAAAGGTATTGGAATATCGCTTCATTTTGGAAAGATTAGCTTGTCACTGCCAGTCCACACCGGGCAAGCGGCGAGCATTGAACCTTTCCCCTTTTGGCGACATTTACGACATCGCGGTCTCTCTCGACCTGATTTCGGAGATGAACGATATATTCAAGTTTGACGGTGGCCCTCCCGGCCTGATGTTCGATGACCTGGCCGAGAGGCTCGAACGCTCGAAATCGTCAGGCGATATTTTTGAGCCAAAAGTGCTCCTGGAATATTCGACCTTTTTCGGGATAGTACGCGATTTTCAGAAGATTCGCTCCCACTTCGCTAAATTGCACGCCATCATCTCAGGGTTGGTATACCCCCAGAACCTGCATGAGGAAATCGAAGCCAGTATCGACTACTCGGGCGAAATCAAGGATTCGGCCTCGCACGAGCTTCGGCGCCTGCGGCGGGAGTTGGTCGAGATTCGCGGCAAGTTGAACGATAAATTCGAGAAATATCTCCGTTCCGGCACCGCGGTTTATCTTTCCGACAGCCTCTACACTATCCGCGACGGGCGATACGTGCTGCCGGTCAAGGAGACCGAAAAGGGCCGTGTCAAAGGCATCATTCACGATAGATCATCATCGGGCGCGACCTTTTTCATAGAGCCGGCTGAAACGGTGGAGTTAAATAACCGCCATCGCGAGATCGAGACCGCCGAACGGGAAGAGATAAATCGCATCCTCAGGCATCTGACCGAGATGCTCTACGTCAATTCCGAGGCTATCACCGAGGATGTCGTCATTCTCTCCCGGCTCGATTTCGTGGCCGCCTGTTCGAGGCTTTCCCGAGAACTTGACGCCACCAGGCCGATATTCGCCGAAAACGGAATGATGGCTATAATCGGCGGGCGCCATCCGGCGTTGATGCTGCGTTCGCTCGACAAAAAGCAGGATATCGTGCCGCTCGATCTCACCCTGACGCGTGACGAATGCATCCTCATCATTACTGGCCCCAATACCGGCGGAAAAACCGTGGCCCTAAAGACCGTGGGGCTGCTATCGCTGATGGCCGCCAGTGGGCTATTTGTCCCCGCCGATTCCAAATCTCAATTTTTGTTATTCAATGCTATTTTCGCGGACATAGGCGACGAGCAATCGATCGAAAGCTCCCTTTCGACTTATTCCTCGCACCTGAATCATCTAAAGGAAGCGCTTGAGCAGGCCGATTCGGAATCGCTCGTCTTATTCGACGAGCTGGGCGCTGGCACAGATCCCGAAGAGGGGTCGGCGATCGGCCAGGCGGTGGTGGAGCATCTTTCGCGCGTAAAATGCTACGCGGTGGTGACGACGCATCACGGCAAGCTCAAGGCCCTGGCCGGGAAGGTCCCCTGTGTCGTCAACGGCTCGATGGAATTCGACCAACAGCACCTCAGCCCGACTTTCGTTTTCAGGGCCGGCATACCCGGTTCATCGTATGCCGTTGAGATCGCCAGGAAGCTGGGCATGTCAAGCCAAATTACGGGACGGGCCTGGGAATTGTTGGACCAGAAGGAGCGCGACCTGACAAAACTAATTGCCGAGTTGAACCAGAAATCGGTAGAGCTTGCGGAAGAGCTGAAAAAAGCCACTGCCAACAGAATTTCGTTTGAATCGCTTTCCGGGATTTACCAGGACCGACTCGAGGCCTGGCAAAAACAGGAAAAGGAGTTGCACAAGAAAAGGCTCAGGGAAACCGAGGACCTGATAAAATCGACTAAGGACGAACTCGATAAGCTTATCGAGAGCGCCAGGGAGAAGAAAAAAGATCGCGAGGCCCTGCGCGAGGTGCGCCGTGTCATTGGGGATCGCCTGGCACAAACCAGGCAGGAAATGGATACTTTAACAGGCTCCGCGAGGACGTACGAGCAGGCTCACGGTCTTCCCGGCGAAAAAGTCATGATAAAGGGAATAGAGGCCAAAGGAGAAGTCCTCGAGCCGGCCGATTCCTCCGGGCGGGTCAGGGTGCGGATTGGCAATGCCACCATGTTAACCGACCTGGAAAAGCTGGTCAGGCTTTCAGAGCCAGGGCGCGAGCCCAAATCATCGCAAATCAAAACCGATTACGCGCCGACACCCGGCCTGGAAATTGATATCCGCGGTTTGACTTTCGAAGAAGCCGAGCCGGTGATAGAACGTTATCTCGATGACGCCGGCAACGCCGGATTGGAAACTGTATCGATCATTCACGGCAAAGGAACAGGCGCCCTGCGCAAGAAGGTGCAGGAATACCTTAACAGGAGCCCGCGAGTGTTATCGCAACGCTTGGGCAACTGGAACGAGGGCTCCAGCGGTGTAACTGTTGTTACCCTGAGGAAAGACTGACGATGGCCGGCTACATTCCGGATGACATAGTCGAACGAATCAAGTCCGAATCGGATATCGTCACGGTAATCTCGGCATTTGTCAACCTTAAGAAAAGCGGCAAGGATTATAAGGGCCTTTGCCCTTTCCATCAGGAGAAAACGCCATCATTCTTTGTTATCCCCGGCAAGGGATTCTACCATTGTTTCGGATGCGGCGCCGGCGGAAACGCTGTCAATTTCATTATGGCGCATGAACGGCTCGATTACCCGGATGCGCTTCGCTACCTGGCAAACAAAGCCGGAATCACGATTCCTGAGACTAAGTCCGCTCCAAGGTCCGATATTGAGGCTCTATACGAGGCTTTGGCGCTGGCCGGCGCCTTCTTTGCATCGTCGCTGAAGGGCGAATCCGGGTCCAGGATTCTGGAGTATCTGAAATCGAGGGATATTACGAGCAAGACTATCGGCGAATTTGGGATAGGTTACGCTCCCTCTGGCTGGGATAATTTAATCAGGTTTACTTCGTCCAAAGGACTCTCCCCTGCCACGCTGGAGAAAGTCGGATTGGCGGCCAAGAAAGACAATTACTACGATCGCTTCCGGAATCGCCTTATGATACCGATCCGGGCTCTCTCCGGCCGCATAGTCGGGTTTGGGGGTCGGGTGTTGCCGGGAAGCGACGATGCCGCCAAGTATATCAACTCGCCCGAAACGGAAATCTACAAGAAGGGCAAGCTTCTTTTCGGTCTGGACCTTGGCAGAGACGAAATCCGGGCCAAGAATGAGGCCATCGTAGTCGAGGGTTATTTCGACCTGATCTCCCTTTACCAGCGCGGGATTAAAAACGTCGTGGCTGTCAGCGGCACGGGATTCACGACCGACCAGGCGGCGCTCCTGGCCCGTTTCTGCGAGCGGGTGGTGCTGCTCTACGACTCCGACTCGGCCGGAATTAAGGCGGCCTACAGGGCCTGCGGAATGCTGTATAACACCGCGGTCAGGCCCCAGGTGGCATTGCTTCCCAAGGGATATGATCCCGACAAATTCGTGCGCGAAATGGGGCCGGACCGGTTGCTGCAAACGGTGGAAGCATCGATGGACATAATCGACTTAGTCGATACGTTCGTGAAAGGCGATTTCTCGTCGCAGCCGCTTTCGATTCAGAGCCGGCTCATAAACGCCTTGACCGATATCGTTAAACCGATCGAAAATCGCGCCACCCGCAAGGTGCTGCTCGACAAGATGCACGAGCGCCTGCATCTCGATATCCGGACTATCAACCGGATAACCGAGGAATACAGAGTGCCGCGGCCGGACGATTCCGCCGGAATCGAGGGAAAAATAAAGCCGGAAAAGGAATTTATTTCCTTGCTTCTGGCACACCCGGAACTTATTAATAAATGCGGCGAAGTAAGCAGCAAATTATTTGTAAGCGAAAACAACGCTCGAATTTTTGGGTTGATCCGCGAGCTATATGTCAAAGGGGATGGCCTTAGAATTGCCGACTTATTCGACAGGATGGAAAGCGATGAGCTACGACGGGTTCTTTCTGAAATAGGCACCATTGAGATAAAAAGAATAGACATTCACAATCTGCTAAGTGAATTTTTGGACGAGTTAGAGATGTTGGCCCAGGACAGACGAAGAGAAGAATTGAAAAATCTGCTCGACGATGCCGTTAAGAGATCCGACGAAGACAAGATAAAAGAGCTAACCATAGAGTTTGAAAACCTGCAGAGCAGGGGCGCGTGGAACACGGCAAAAAGATCAAGAACAAAAGGCGCAGGGAGGAACTAAGAAGCCTCATTGTCGAGGCTGAAAATAAGTCTGATCGTGACAGGTTAATTGAGTTGACCCGGGAGTTTAATGAACTTCAAAGCAGAGGTGGGAACGGATGACACTGGAGGCCGCAAATAACAAATCGAAGAGTACACGCCTCGGGAATGTCAGCGAAAAGATCGACCGGGAATTGACCGCCGGCAATACGACGCCTAAAATCGGCGTCAAAGCGGCGGCAAGACTAACCGGAGGGGCAACAGAAAAATCGGGGCCGAATGCAGTGATCGTTGAAATTGGGACATCGGTGCTGGAGGCCGGCGCCGATCCGGCTTATATCTACTTCAAGGATATGGGGCGGTTTAAGATCCTCACCCGCGACGACGAGGTCAAAGTCGCCAGGAGGATCGAGGGCCACAAACGCGGGATCAAGAAAATAGTATTCTCATCGCTGGTTGTCTTGGACCGGCTGATCTGGTGCCAGGATAAACTGCAGTCGAAGGAAGTCAGGCTCGAGGATATTGTATCCCCCGAGACCTGCCGCTGGTTCGCGCCGGAGAACATCAGACGTGAGAAACTGAAGGTCGCCAACCGGCTCAAGAAAATCCAGGAGCTGCTAAGCCAGAGCCGCCAGGAAAACCTCGACCCGACGATCGAAGGCAATCCGGAAATTCTGGAAAAAAGGCTAAAATGCCGGCGCAAGCTCTTTACCGAGATCGAGAAGTTCAATTTCAATTTGGAGTTTCTCGATGAGTTGGTGGCCGAGTTTAAGGCACAGGTGAACGGCGACCGGCGCGCCTACCGTCCGCAAAACGATGCCGCCAGGAAGATGCGTGAGGATTTATCAGATTACTTGTTCGCCGAGGAGATGCCGCAATCGGAGCTTGATATTATCAAGAACAGGCTCGATTTCCTCGAATCGGAACTGGCCAAAGCCAAGAAAATAATGATCGAAGCCAACATGCGGCTGGTCATCTCGATTGCGCGCAAGTATATCGGGCGCGGTATGGAATTCATGGATCTGATCCAGGAGGGTAACTCCGGGCTGGTCAAGGCGGTCGACAAATTCGATTACCGTAAGGGATTCAAGTTCGGCACCTACGCCTCCTGGTGGATTCGCCAGGCTATCACGCGCGCCCTGTCGGAGCAGGCCAAGACCATCCGCACGCCGATGTACCTCAACAGCCAGTACGGACGCGTGGCCAAGGCCACCCAGAGCCTGTTTCAGAAACTCGGCCGCAAGCCAAGCATCACCGAGCTCTCCTCGCATGTCGGCATACCGCTGGAAAAGGTCGAGGATATTTTAAGTGTCATACCGCAGACCGTTTCGCTTTCCAAGCCGATCGGCGACGACGAAGAAAACCAGATATTCAATATTATCGCCGACCCCCAATTTTCCACCCCCAGCGGCAAGGCTTCATTCGTCTATTTGCAGGACCAGGTGGAAAAGATTCTCTCCACCCTGACTCAACGCGAGGAGGAGGTCATCAGGCTGCGTTTTGGCATGTCCGACGGTCTTCCGCGGACGCTGGAGGAGGTTGGATTGATATTCAACTTGACCCGCGAACGGATACGTCAGATAGAGGCCAAAGCATTGCGTAAGTTGCGTCACAAATCCCGCTGCGAAAAACTGCGCGACTGCGTGGACCTGCTATAATCAATCCTAAATTCGTGATTGGACGCCGGGCGATGATTGTCCGGCGTTCTTGATTTGGAATTCCCGTGGCGTCGGGCCCCCGAACCCGGCGCATTAATTGCTTTAACTTGGCTGCTGCCGTGAATTACTTCTGCCCTCTGCGCGGCCTCAATCGGCGGCCCGGGGCTGGTATTCGTGAATTTTCTACATCCACTTCAGCCTGTTATATGCCATTTCCCAAAACAGGTATTCGTATCGCACGGTGAGCAGGAATATCTCATCGAGCCTGGCCAGGCGCGACTCGGGATACCCCTCGGTCATTGAATCAAGCTCAGATCCAAGCCAATCGACATACTGGCGGAATTCCTCGCCGGCCCAATTTTCGATGAAGCTTTCGTATGGGGTCCCCTTCTTGATACCGGTGCGGACCTTCTTCCAGGCCTCGTGATAGGCCTTCTCAGCTGTATAGAGAATTACGAAATTGGCATCGACATCCTCGTGGTAGGCGCTGGATAGTAAGAAGGAATTGTAAGCATGGCAAATGGGTGTGGGCTGAACGTTGTCCAGGTCGATCCCCCGCTTCTTGGCATATTCGTGGAATATTTCCAGCTCATGTTCGAGTCCGGCCAGTGTCTGCTGGAATGGTTTTTGGTATTTTCGCGGAAACCGAGCCATCAGCACGGAGAAGAAGCGGATGGCCTCTCGCACAAAAATGTAATCTTGCATGGCCCAGAAATCGAATATGGTATCATCGAGCCTGCTTTGACCCAGCTCGGTGATAAAGGGATGCGAGAGCATCTTATCCCACTCGGCAGCATATTTGGCGTGCGCCCGTTCGGCAAATTTCATAGTTGTCCTCCGATGTTTATGCAGTCTTTATAGCAAATGAATATCTATCTGACAAGGGATTTATGCCTTGTGCCCCAGTTTGGTATTATTTCCTTGCGAATTTAAGATAATTTATCTTAAATAGGACACGCCATGCATTTATGGGGTTATATCGCCAATACGGCCACAGTGCTCGCCGGATCATCGCTGGGATTTTTGGCCGGATCGCGCCTTCCGGAACCGATCAAGAAGATTATCCTGACAGGCCTCGGCCTTTCCACGATACTCATCGGCGCTCGAATGTCCTTCGAAACGAAAAAACTGCTGTTGGTGGTTGGCTCGATCGTGGTCGGCGGCATTATCGGCCAACTGATCGGAATCGAGGAGTGGCTCGAGCATGTTGGCGAACGCCTGCGTCGAAGATTCGAATCAGGCAAAACTCTCCCGGGCTCCGCCGAGAGCACTTTCGTTCTGGGTTTCGTGACCGCCTCGCTCCTGTTCTGCACCGGGCCGATGACGATAGTTGGATCGCTGGAGGACGGGTTTGCCCGCAGCGCCGACCTGATTTATATTAAGTCGCTCATGGACGGCGTAGCGGCGGTAGCCTTGACGGCCTCGCTGGGGATCGGTGTCTTCTTCTCGGCAGCGACTGTGTTTATTTTCCAGGGGCTCTTAACCTACGCCGGTATGGCCATGGGCAGTTTTATCGGCGAGCCGGTTATGGCCGAAATTTCAGCCACCGGCGGGGCGCTGATCCTGGGGATCGGCTTCAACCTGCTGGGATTCGGACGTATAAAGGTAGGGAATTTTTTGCCGGCGCTTTTCATGGCCGGGATATTGGCCTGGTGGCTGTTATAGGGGAAATATTGAAAATCACGATGCCGGTTTCAATTGCTGGTATCCATCAGGATGACGCCTGACCGACCCTTCCATTCTGATGGAACAGGATAGTTGAACTCGGCTGCATTGAAAATTCGACCATGGCGCTAAATAATATCAGGAAACAAAATAGGAGGAACCACAATGGCGTTCGAAAAACTGCTCGACCACAGGCCCGATAATATCAAACGGAAATTGGGCCGCAAATCCAAGGTATGCCTGCTCAACAGCCATGACATTTTCAAAAACATCCGCAGTGACAATTTCCTGATCATGGCCTGCAACACGCGCATAAAACATGTCATACCCGGTATAATGAAGGCCGCCATGGAAACCGATTCGATCGTGGCATTCGAGCTGGCCAAGTCGGAATCCGATTTCAAGGGCGGTTATACCGGCATGACCCCCAAGGATTACTGGGAAATTGTCGTGGCCTACGCCGAGGAGACCGGTTTCGACAGGCCCTTCTTCATCCATGCCGACCATATGACGGTCAAAACAAATAAAGAGGAGGAAATCAAGGATACCGAGGCCTTGATAGCCGACCAGCTTGATGTCGGATACACCTCTTTCGCCCTTGACGCCTCATTTAATCCTGAAGAGGACAATATCGAAATCACTGCCCGTATGGCCAAGCCTATCGTGGACCGTGGTCTGGGTCTGGAGACCGAGGTCGGCGAAATCAAGTCAGTCGGTCAGACAGGTGAGATTACCACCGTCGAGGAGGCCAGAACCTTCATAGAGGGCCTGAAGCAACATGGATTCACTCCCGACCTGCTGGGGATCAACAATGGCTCCAAGCACGGCAACTATCTCGAAGGCGAGGAGATTTCAATCGATCTGGAGAGAACCGGGCAATGTTACGAAGCTGTTAAGGGGCATGGGGTTAACATAGCCCAGCACGGCATTACCGGCACCCCTCTTCATCTTGTGGGACGCTTTGCCGATTATGGTATCAGGAAAGGCAATGTCGGCACCGAGTGGCAGAATATCGCCCATCGGCATCTGCCGGCGGATTTGATGAACCAGATGAAGACCTGGGCCAAGAATTCCAATAAGGATATCAAATTGGCAACCAAGCAGTTCCTGAAAGATATCAATTCCATTCCCGAGAGCCTGAAAAAATCGATGGCGGAGGAATCCCGCAAGACCGCAACCGAGTTCTTTAAATCATTCAGGTCGGTGGGGTCGGCCTCGCTGGTAGCCCGCAAGATTGCAGGCTAAAAATGCCTTGACTTTCAAGGCCTTAATGATATCTTTGGGGTGATTAATTCAGAGGAAAGGAATTGCGTATCGCGATTGGCTAACAGGTTTTTGTAGAAGAGCGGAATAACTTAAGAATGCATTTTTGCGCTACATTGACCTGATAGCTTTTGTGCTATTTCCGGGCGAATTTACGCCTGGAAATTGAATCGTCGATATGGAGGCCCGATGAAATACTCCCCTGGATTAATGAAGCTCGCTTTTTCAATCCTGATTACCGGCTTCATAGTTTATGCCCGAAAGACCCAGGCTGAGTCGATTTTTGACACCGACATTGAAATAGTTGATTCCGACCGGACGGGGATAACGCTGCGTTACGTTGCCCCCGAGGCTTCATTTTCCCCCATCGGACCGGCCGAAAAGAATTTCTACCAGATTTCGATATCACGCACCGCCCAAAATGGCAGGGATGGTCAGGTCGAGATACCGATGAAAATTGTGCCTCTTGCCATGCCGCCCGGCGCCATGCCCAGAATTCAGATCATCGAGGCCGATTACCAGAATGCTCCTTTTAGGAAAGTAACCCCGTATTTTTCTCGCCCGACTCTCGAGGAGTTCAGCCAGGCGTTTAACACAGCCGCCGCGGAAACACCATCGATACCCCAGTCCAATCCATATGTCGTTAGTATCGATGAAATTCGCGGCTTGACGATAGCGCGCCTGGCAATTCCAACAGCGCAATATTCGTTAACACCGCCTTCTCTGGCGCTTCTGAAACGGATTACCATGAGGATCAATTTCGTTGGAGGATCGCAGGCCCTGGCGGCGGGATACAGGAATCCGGGCCAGGTTTTCGATCGCATCTTGCAAAGATCGGTCGCTAACTATGATCAGGGCCGCGACTGGTTCGTGGCCAGGCCGGCATCGACGCTCACGGCAACCAGCCCCTTCGATTCGGCAACAACCTGGATCAGGATTGAGCTTACGACCGAGGGAATCTATTCATTTGGCTGGACTCATTTCAACCTGGCGGGCATCAATCCAGCCGATGTCGACCCATCGAGGATCAGGATGTTCTATGGCGGCGGCCGCGAGCTCCCCACGCGCAACTCTCAACCCAGACCGACTCTTCGCGAAATCCCGGTGAAGGTTGTCGGAGGCAATGACGGTTCATTCGACGGCAGCGACCAGGTCATCTTCTACGCCGATGCCGCCGACAGTTGGGAATACTCCGATCAATTTCAAAGATATATGGCCTACAAGAATCATTATGCCGACAGAAACGTTTATTGGCTTACAATCGACGGCAATTTCGGGTCCCCGCCCAGAAGGCTGTCGACAATCAATGGTTCGCCTGACGGACCCTTTGACGCATCCTATAACTGGTATACGGCCTCGACCCACAGGGAGCAGGACCGGGACTTTCAATATCTCACTGTAGGCACCAGCTACTATAATTGGTTCTGGGGTTACAGCCGGGATTTTTCGACCTCGGTTCAGCTCTACGATAATATCGAGGGACAGCCGGCCACGGTGGTTGTCAGGAATGAATCCGGCTCCCCTAATCTCTCGGTAAACGGCAATCCGGCGGAATTGGTATCGCGGAACCAGACATATTCGACTTTCCGCACGAGCGACCTGGGCGACGGGGCCAACAATTTCGTGATTTCCTCTCTATCGAATTTTTATTTCGATTATATCGATGTCGAGTATCCGCGCTGGTTGAAAGTACTGGATGGCAGCCTGCTCTTTTCGCAGCCCGATACTTTCGGCAATATCAGGTACTCCCTTACCGACGTGGCCGCGCAGTATACCCTGCTCGATATCACCGATAAAATGAATCCGGTGGAGATAGTCGGCGCCGCTCTCTCGGGAACCAATTTGACATTCGATGATACCGCCTCGGCGCAATCGCATAAGAGATTCTTCATATCGAGCAATGCGCGTTTCAAGTCACCGACGGCGATCGAGAACTACGATCGGGACGATCTGCGGAATATCGACGACCCCGAGAACCACGCCGACGAATTGATTATCACCTACGACGGATTCCACGACCAGGCGGTAAGGTTCGCCCAGCATCGCGAACAGACATATGGCTTGAGGACCCGCGTTATCGACGTCTCGGAAATATTCAACCAATTTTCTTTCGGGCCGCTCGATCCGACCGCGATCCGCGATTTCCTGAAATATGCCTACGAGAACTGGCAGGAGCCGGCCCCGACTTTCGCATTGCTTATCGGCGATGGTAATTATGATTTCAGGAATAATCTCGGCCACAACCTGCGAAATTACGTGCCGCCCTGGGAAAATACCGGATTCATGACCGATGAATATTTCATCTATTTCGGCAATGAGTATTTCCTCGATGCCGATCGAGACTCATTGCCCGATATGATCATCGGCCGGCTTAACGCCAGATCGGCGCAGGAGGTCGACGACTTTATCACCAAGACCACAGATTACGACTTGAATCCCGATCTCGGCCCCTGGCGGCATAGAGTACTTGTCGTGGCCGATGACAACCTGCATCCCCCCAGCAACTCCAACGAAACTCTCCATACTGGACAGGCCGAGATCCTGACAAACAGGCATATACCGGGAAGATTCGAAACGAATAAGATTTACCTCATTGATTATCTAATGCAGGCGGGAGGCGAAAAGCCCGAGGCCCGAGAGGCCATTGTCAGCGCTTTCAACCAGGGCGCTCTGATTATCAACTGGATCGGCCACGGCAGCGCCAATCTCTGGGCCGATGAAAGGGTTTTCCGGCGTATCCAGGATATCCCCCGCCTGACAAATGGCAAGAAGTTGCCTCTGGTCTTTACAGCCTCGTGCTCGATAGGCAAATTCGATTTCCCGGCCAATGAATGCATGGCCGAGGAATTCATACGCAACAGCGCCAATGGCACCATTTCCGTAATCTCGGCCACCCGTGATGTTTATGCCCTGCCCAATGCCGAGTTGAACAATCAACTGTTCGACCAACTCCTGGTCTTCGATTCGTCCGGCGTCGGCGAGTCGCTCTATATGGCCAAGCTGCTCAGAAGCAATTACGGGCCGACCGATAACAACGATATGCTCTACATGGTTTTCGGCGATCCCGCCCAGCTTTTGCAGTATCCCAAGTTCGATGTCAGCCTGACCCTGGCGCCGGACTCGCTCATGGCACTAACAGTCGATAGCGTCTCCGGGGAAATCGTCGATGATTTCGGAAACGTTCGCAACGATTTCACCGGCAATGTCTGGGTGACTGTCAAGGACGGCTCGTCGGTGCGATCGGTAACCCTGCGCAACAGGCTCAATGTCGCATTGCCGCCGCCCAACACGATTACATATGTTGCAGAAGGCGCCACCATTTTTATCGGCCCCGCCGACGTGCGCAACGGCAGATTCACCAGCCGATTCTTCATCCCCAAGGATATCTCCTACGGCAGCCGCGGCGCCAAAATCTACGCCTACGCGGAAAACGGGTCGTTCGATGCCCTGGGAGTGCGCGATTCACTTCTGGTTTCAGGATCGCTTCCGGCTCTGCGCGACAGCATCGGCCCGACAATCGAGCTCCTGGCCGACGGCCGCCCGTTCGTGGCCGGTGTGACAATTGTGCCCTCGATTTTCGACCTGGGCGCAATTATCCGCGACGATCATGGGGTGAATATCACCGGCCAGCTTGGCCACAGCATCGTGGCCAGTATCGATGACGGCGAGGTTTTTGAGGGGGATGTGACCAGCTATTTCAGGTTTAATCAGGGAGACTATCAGGGGGGCAGGTTGGAGTTCCGCATGCCGGAACTGCCTCTGGGCGAGCATGATATCACCCTGAAGGCCTGGGATAATTTCAACAACTCCACCATGATCTTGCGGCGGATCGAGGTCGTGGCTAATGGCGAGCTGGCGATTTCCGATGTCATGAACTATCCCAATCCGGTTAGGAAAGGTGACAACTCGACAGCATTCCAGTACTGCCTCAATAACGATGTCGATAAGGTCACCATAAAGATATTTACCGAGGCCGGGCGTAAAATCAAGATTTTCGAACTGACATCAACCGACCAAACCCAGATGGGATGCGAACAAGTGCCCTGGAACCTGCTCGACGCCGATACCGATCCCCTGGCCAACGGCATCTACTTATACCAGGTGTCCGCGGAGCGGCACAATGCAGGCGGCGGCAAGGAACAGGCGGAGCAGACCGGAAAACTGGTGATATTGCGGTAAGCCTGACGATGATACCATCGACCTATTATTTGATTTCAATATCTGGAGGAACGAAAATGAAGTTGTGCAAACTCGCAGTTGTCCTGACTCTGCTATTGGCCGGGACAGCATCAGCCCAGGTTGGACGGACAGGCGTGCCGTTTCTATTAATCGCGCCCGGTGCGCGCGCGGCCGGCATGGGCGAGGCCTTCATAGCCATCTCGGATGATGCCACGGCGGTTCACTGGAATCCTGCCGGGTTGGGCAAATATCCCCTGACTGGCTCCTGGTTGAATTTCAGGGCCGGCGACAATGACACCATACAGTCGGTCGTGCTTGTTAAAAATAACCTGCCGGAAAATAACTATCGGCAGTACGACATGTGGGGCCTGGTTAATAGCAGGCTGGCCAAATGGGATGGCCGAAAATGGGTCATGGGTATCAAGCAGGAACTGAAAAGCGGGCAATCGATGCAGAACCTGGTCACGCGATACACCGGCCTGGACGAAGAGCTGGCCGAGCCATATGTCAATAAGCTGGCCAGAGAAAACAATCAAATCGCGCCTGAATCGATTGATTCCCTCAGGGCGATGATAACGCCGGTTCTTCCGGACGAGTACCTTTATAAGGATGAGATCCAGTTCGGTTTCGACAAACTCCTCAAAGCCTACTATGAGCTTCGAATAGACATGAATGGCTTCAACCAGATCCGCGCCGACGTCTACGAGGTGGTTGGAAACCAGGCGCCATCGGAAGACAAGCTCGATAAGATAGCTTTCGGATTCGACCGGGGCATAACCGCCAAGGGCGACAGGAACGTCTGGATGCCATTTGATCTGGCTCTGCCGGACACTATCACATGCATCGGCTCCGACGATGAAAATGTCTATATCGGCACCGCCGGCGCCCTGTTTCGCCTCGAACCCGACAAGCTCAAGTGGTCGATGTTTACGGCATCCGGCGACTCACTGCCATCGGGGAAAATCACGGCTCTGCATAAATTTGGCAAAAAGTCGGCGATGCTGGTCGGGACCGAAACGGGCCTGGCTAAATTCACCGGCCGTAACTTTATCCCGTTTCCCCCGGATGCTAATGCGCCCAGGGGCCATATTAGCGCCATTTCCGTCGAGAACGATCGCAACGCCTGGGTGGCGGGTGACGACCAGCTTTTTCACTTCGACGGCTTTAAATGGAGCAACTTTCACGATGAGGAATTCACGATCGGCGAATCACTCCCAAAATCGGCGGAGCGATTCTATGGCGAGCTTGGCGCCGCCGACCTCGACAATATTCTGGCCGAAATCAGAAATGCCAATCCCGCACTTGGCGATACGGTAGCTCCCGGTCAGACCGTAAAGTTCCCTTATAGCCTCGGCTACAGGGGCAACATCACCACCCTCGGCATCGACGACAGGAAACGCCTCTGGATCGGGACCACCAATGGGGTAGCCAATTTCGATGGCGAGAAATTCCGCTTGTTCGGTTACAGGCTCTATGAGGCCCCGCAGCCAATCACAGTTCAGGAAATTGCGTCGGGCTTCATTCCCGACAGAAACCCCGAGAAGATCGAGAAGCTGTCAACGCTGATCAGGGAATTCAATCGCCTTGATTCGGACCAGTTAGAGACCGGCAAGAAGATTCTCGTATATGCCAACGCTCTCGGCTCGGAAGTCAATGCTATCAGCCCGGTCTCCGGCCGTAAGACTATCGTGGCCACCGACCAGGCCCTGGTCATGTATAACAACGGCAAATGGAATCGCATGCCGGTCGCCGGCACACGCGGTTCCGACGTGGCCGGGATACAAGCGCAGTCCGGCGAACTCTGGGTCAATGGCAGGAACAAGGTGTCAGTTTATTCGGCGCCGAAAAAGCAGATAACTTTCATGCACTCCAATTACCTGGTCGATCTGGCCGATGACATTTATTACGAGTTCTTTTCGTTCGTATATCCAACCAGCGATTGGGGCACGTTCGGTTTGGGAGTAACTTTCCTTTCGTTGGGCAACCAGATCAGAACCGACGAAATCGGCAGGGTACTTGGAAATTTCTACACCTACGAAATGGCCCTGACCCTTTCCTACGGCACCAAATTGATGAGTAACCTCTACGGCGGCGTCTCGCTTAAATATATCAATTCGCACTTATCGGATGCCGGCGCCGGCAAGGAACAAGGCAGCGGCTCCGGCTACTCCGTGGCGGTCGACGGCGGCGTGCTGTACGATATGACGCGCCGGCTGACACTTGCCGCGACCGTTACAAATATAGGTCCTGATATATCGTACATCGACGCTGACCAGGCAGATCCTCTGCCTCGGAAATTCTCTTTCGGTTACTCTTTCAAGCTGATCGATTCGCCCTACAACAAGCTTTCGTTCGTGGGTGAGGCCACCAAACTGCTGGTCGACCTGAACGACGATTTCACAACCGAAATCGAGGAAATTATACCACACGTGGGCATGGAATACTGGTATTCCAATTTGGCGGGTCTGAGAGCCGGGTACGTCTACGATGACAAGGGCGTTCAGAAATATATGACTCTGGGAGCTTCTCTGCAGTACAGCAGCTACAGGTTCGATTTCGCCTATATTCCTCCAACCAACGAGGATTACAACAGATTGGGGCGAACCATCAGATTCTCGATGAACGTGGGGTTTTAGTAAGTGCTTGGACGAAGCGCTCTCATTCTTTGGGCAGCGACCGCTTCTTTTCTGATACAACCACAGGTATCGGCTGACGGGAAGATCATCAAGCCGATTGGCCGTGAGACGATTGAGCCCCCGGCCCAAATCGGCGAATTCGTATCCGATGTCTCCCGGAGAAACCTGCTCGGCCTCGAAAGACCGACTCCCTTCTCGCTTCCAACCTCCAAGCGTGGCGTATCGCTGGCCGAGGCTGTCCAGGAGGATACGATCCGTGTTCTCGCGCTCAAGGTTGAATTCCTGACTGAGACTCCGGACAACGGCAAGACCACCGGCAACGGCAATTTCGACCTGCGCACATATGAGGAATTTCAAGCTCAAGAGGGGCATTATATCGACCCCGCGCCGCATAACTCCGCCTATTTCAATTCGCACCTCGATGCGCTAAATCGCTATTGGCAATCGGTCTCGGATGGTAAACTCAGCCTCAACTGGGACATCTATCCTCAAATCGAGGACGAGGCTTTCAGGCTTCCGGTATCGATGTCATACTATGGCTCCGAAGGCCCATGGGCCGATTCGTCTGTCGGTGACAAACTCGGCCACTTTTTCATCGATGCCATCCATTTCGCCGATTCTGCCGCGCCGGAAATAAATTTCGCCGATTTCCAGGCTATCATCGTCTTTCACGCCGGCTCGGACCAGCAAAACAATATCGCTTTCATCGATGATACTCCGGATGATTTCTGGACCGGCTTTCTGCGCCTGGCCGAACCGCTGGAAGTCGATGGCGGCTCCGCGTCAGTAATTGATGGCACCATCATGCCGGAGACGGTCAATCAGGATAATCGCCTTAACGCCCTCAACGCCGTCATGGCACATGAATTCGGTCATCAGTTGGGATTGGTCGACCTCTACCAGACGCGCAATTTCCTGACACAGATAGGCGATTTCTCGCTCATGGACAACAACGGCATGTCGGTCGGGGTGATAATCGATGATAACTTCCCGTCGGTGGGCGGCACGATCCCGGTCTACCCCGACGCCTGGTCGCGAGCCTACTTGGGATTCGATATCCCCCGCGAGGTAACGCTGGGCGATAATGAGCCGGTCTTTGCGGCGGCGCTGCAGCATTCCGATAACGAAATCATCAAGGTGCCGATTACGGAATTCGAATATTTCCTGGTCGAGAACAGACAGATCGATGCCGATACTCTCGAACCTGGCTTCCCATTCGACAACGTCCTGATCGGCGACCCGCAGACGACTGTTATCCTGGGGCCGGGCTATGCCTATTTCCAGGGGAATGACACGATTCTGGTTACCGACGCCGAATACGACCGCCTTCTGCCCGGCAATGGCATGCTCATCTTCCATGTCGACGAATCCGTGGCATATATGAATGAGATGCCCGAGTATGGCCCGAATAATTTTTGGAATAACACGCTTCAGTGGCAGCCGAGCCGGCGTTTCGTGTCGCTGGTCGAGGCCGATGGTATCATCGATTTTGGAGGCAACTACTATACCGGATTCGGCAGCCAGGCCGATATGTTCAGGCGATTCTATAACTCGCAATTTACGCCCTTTACAAGTCCTTCGTCACATTCGAATCTCGGCGCCGATACCCATATCTCGATCACAGATATCTCAAGTTCCGATACTATGATGACATCCGATATCAGAATCGACTGGTTTATGCCAGGCTGGCCCCAGATGAGTATCCCGGGAAGCGCCAGCGATCCGGTGGTGGCTGATTTGGATGGCGATGACAGCCTCGAGGTCATCATGGCCTCCGGTAATCAGCTTCTCATATGGCGTCATGACGGCAGCAAATTCATACCCAACTCCGATTCGATTGGAATTTTAAGATTCGACAGCAGCATCGCAATCTACCCGCTGGCCGTGGCCGCGGAGTGCGATACAGATATTGTCGGCAGACCGGTGATTTTCCAAGCGGATTCCCCCGCCCCTGACGTCGACGCGCCCGAGATAGCGGTATCAACAATATCGGGAAGGTTATATGTTTTTGGCATAAATGACGGAAATGGGGATGGCAGAATCGACCCCCTTCCGCTGACCCCCATCGAGAATGTGACAACATCGATGGCAGGGCCGATCGCGGCAAATTTCTGGAGCCCACTGGCCGATCAACTAATCACAATAGACAATGAGGGAAGGGTCCATCAAATCAGTTGGGGCTATTCCCTCGCTATCCCCATAGACTCGGTGGTTTACAGTTTCGGGGGGCCCGCAGTTCCGGCCTGCGCGTATACCACTGGCGAGATGGACCATCTGCAGGTATTAAGGTTAATGCTCGGTGGCCCACCGAGGTTAGTGACGCTCGAGGCCGCAAGCGGAAGCCTTGAATTTAGTGAGACGTCGGTGCAGGCGGTCCACGCCACTGCCCTCGTCGCGGGCGACTTGTTGCGAGCCGGTTCCGGTGAGCAGGTCGTAGCCACGGATATTGATGAAATCACCCTCGTGGGCGAAGACGGTCTTGTTATCTGGAGGCGGCAAATCGACAGCCTCAGCGGCCATCCTGCGTTGGGCGATATCAACTCCGACGGCTATCCCGAGATCGTGGTCGTCGGCGATTCGAAGATTCTTGCCTTCAATCGCGAGGGGGCTTTGCTCTCCGATTTCCCAATAAACCTGCACCTTTATGATTTGAACGGCCTGATCGAGGCTTCCCCCGTCCTGGCTGATGTCGACTCCGACGGCAATCCCGATATAATTGTGGGACTTCCCGGCGGCGCGGTCTACGCTTTCAACTACCGGGGTGACAGGTTAGCAGGATTCCCGCTGCCAACCTCGTTTGGAATAACCAGAGCCGCCGCTGTTGGAGACTTGAATAATGATGGCCAGACCGACCTGCTTGCCGTTGAAAGCGTCGGCTTCGTGAAAGCCTGGGACATTGGAACAGCGTTTAACTCCCAAAACGCTCCCTGGCCAATGGCCGGCGGCGATGCCAAGAATAGCGGCTACCTGGCGGCGCAATTTCAGAAACCGGTTATGACCACCGACGAGCAACTTCCCGAAAACTCGGTATTCTGTTACCCCAATCCGGCGAAAAATTCGACTACGATCAGGTATTACCTGAATAGCGATTCCCAGGTAAGTATCGATATTTATGATTACCTTGGCGAGCGCATACACAAAGCAAATCTCGTGGGTCAGGCCCACGCCGATAATGAATATGTCTGGAACTGCTCGGATGCGGCATCGGGTGTCTACTATTGCCATATCCAGGCCACGAATGCCGCACGCGAGGTTTGGCGGATGATTAAAATTGCGGTCGTGAATTAACTTGTCCGCCTAAGGCGGGTAGGCATACCTTTTTCAGGAGGAAATATGAAGTCAGTATTGAAAGGCTTAATCGCGACGGCGGTGGTGTTTTCGGCCGGGACGGCTTCGGCCTCCGGCCTGACACGCACCACCACCATCGATGAGGCCTTCCTTGCAAATTCGATCACCATGCAGAACTTCTTCGCCAAGAAGCTTGAGGTCCGCCAGGGGGAGGACGATTTGCGCGAGGATATCTACGAATTCCATGCCAAATCGCCGCTGAAGGCATTCGCCCTATCGCTGGCGATTCCCGGGGCCGGTCAATTCTACAACGGCTCGAAAATCAAGGCCGGCACTTTCTTGGCCGCCGATGCCCTCCTGTGGACCGGATATCTCATCTACCACGGCAAGGGGAATGATCAGGAAAAGAAGTATAGGAAGTTTGCCGATGATAATTATACCGCGTCCAGATATTTCGACTGGTTCGAGACTCTGGGTGATTCGGTCAGACAGGTGTTCTCGCATCAAATCTATCCCGATCCAAACGACCCCGAAGGAGTTGTCAGGAATCACGAGTATTATGAAAATATCGGTAAATATGATCAATTTCAGCCCGGTTGGAACGACTACGATTCGCTCGGATGGCCGCCCCCGCCTCTGCCCGGCGAGAATAGAGAATATCAGGCTACACCCTATCGTATGCAATACCTCGACATGCGCCGGCAGGCCAACGACTACTTTTCCAACGCCTCGACCATGGCCATGATTTCTATTGCCAATCATCTGATTTCGGCTTTCGACGCGGCCATCGGGGCCAAGAAATACAACCGCGGCACCAGGCAATATTCTCTGAGGCTCAAATCGAAAAATATCGATGGCAAGGTGGCGCCGTTTATCGTGGCGGAGGTTAAATTCTAACTCTTATGTCAAAATCCATTCCTGTCATAATGCTGTTGTTCCTCCTTGGCTTGTCCCCATTGGCGGGCGCCCAGAGCATTACGCAAATGATGGCTTCCTCTGGCAACCTCCTCGATGACGACGATCTCAACTTGCCATCCTATGCCAGCCCCGGCCAGGAGCGGCCTCATGAGAAATCCAGATTTCTGGCGTTGGGCCTGTCGTTCGTCCTTCCGGGCGCCGGGCAGTACTATACCGAGAATAAGTCGAAGACGATCATATTCGGCGGTGCCGAAGCGATGATATGGGGTGGATTTTTTGGCCTGCGCCAGTACGGCGGCTGGAAGAAGGACGATTATCGGGCCTGGGCCGCATTCCACGCCGGGGCCGATGTCAATGACAAGCCCGATATCTATTACGAGAAACTGACCTACTACGACAACCTCAACGAATATAATCAACTGGCTCCGCTCTATGATGGAGATGAGGCCACCCTCTTCCCCGCCACCCGCGACTATTATTGGAACTGGGATTCCGATGGCAGCCGCGATCATTATCGCAGCTTGCGCAACCAGAGCAAGAACGCCTACCGAAGATCGCTATTCCTGCTGGGCGCGGCCCTTATCAATCGTGTCCTGGCGGGTATCGACGCCTACCGGGCGGCAAGCTATTACGAGGAAGATTCTGAGTTCGGCCTTGCAGGATGGAATGCCTACTGCCAGACGAATGGACCGTTATGGGACCACGAGGTCAGAATAGGCATTGCCAGGAAATTCTAAATGCCATTGCGATTTGGAAAAATAACGTCCGATAAGACTGCCATTAGTCACCTCGGAAACAAGGTTGAGAAATTTGATGTAGGGACGTATTGCAATGCGCTCCAACGCTATATTTGGAAACATATTTGTCGTGGCAAACGAATAATCTCAATTTCGGGTTTGACTGCTTTATCGTCATTTTCGCTGGCGCTTCTTTTTTCATCATGCGCCTCGGGCGGCAGGCAATCATCTCCTCCCGCTGTTCCGGTCGCGGCTCGATCGATATTGAACGTTCATCAGGTTGGTTCCATCGGGCCGGAGATCGGCGCTCTCGGTAAATTGATCGAACCGGCCAGTCTTCTGGTCGACAATCTCGGTGACATATTCATTGCCGACAGGGCCATCAATGCCATCTACAAGCTATCTGCTGATTTGACACCCCTGAAGCGAGAGGGCGGCCTGGGTGGATTTGGCGGCGGCTTCAACCGGCCCCTGGGTATGGCCTGCGATGCGGCGCTGAATTTATACATCGCCGATGGCGGCAACCGCCGAATACAAACCCTGGATCGCAATCTTCGTTTCGTCAAATCGACAGATTCCTACGAGGACCGGGACGGTCAGGTGGTCGAATTCAATTTCCCATCCGATATCGCTATCGACAACGAGGGGAATATCTGGGTGGCCGACGAGGATAAGGTCCTCAAACTCGACCCATTCTACAAGCTCATCTTCGAGGCCTCCGACAAAGGAGCCGGATATTTCATACTCGGACGAGTCTCCTCCATCGAGATTTCGATGGCCGGCAATGTGGCAATTGGCGACGCCGGCAATAGGCGCATCGTGATAATGTCGACCTACGGCAACTTCATCGCCGATATTCCCACCGGTTCAGCCTCTGCGGTAACCTGGGATGACAAGGATAATATCTGGGCGATCGAATCGGACAGGAACAGGATTTCGTGCTACAATATGACCGGCGACTTGCTGTATACATTCGCCGATATGGGCGGCTCGCGCCCGATCTGGATCGCGTTTGGCCGCGACGGTGAACTTCTGGTCCTCGATAGCAATCAGCGCCGCCTCAAAACCTACGAGATAATCCGCGGCGCCGAGGCGCCGGATAAAAAGTAAGATGCTTATTAATGATGCGGTGGCTTTTCAGGTGGTGTCCGGTCTTCTCTTCGAGCCTGCTGTCGACCTTGAGGGCCGTCAGGCCCGATGGGATGGCCCTTCAGCGCCTCAACGACAGAACTGATATTTCAGATCCCTCGTCTCAGCCGGGCCCTCCGCGGAAGGCGAATTCATGGCGGCGCATGATCTATCTCCCCTGTCTTATTCTCCTCGTCACCCTTCAATCATACGCTCAGGCGCCTGATACCAGCATTACAATCCATGGTGGCGGGACGCGCGGCCCATACCAGCTTGGATTCCACAATCTGGTCACCGGCTCGATCTCGCTTTTAAGAAACGGCGCGGTCGTTGAGTCAAATGCCTATACCGTGCAGACCGCCGATGGTATCATCAATCTGAATGAGCCGCTCGGCCTGAATGACTCAATCCTCGTCAGATTTCAATACATTCCGTTGAATCTAAGATCGCAATATTCGATTCATGCCCTCTCGTCCGAAAACAAGATTCCCGCTATCGAGCCGGCCGAGCCCGGATCGTTCCGAGGTTTCGGCTCCGATCTCAAAGTCACCGGCAGCAAGGGATTTTCAGTGCAGACCGATGACGGCACTGCCGGCGGCCTTTCCCAATCGCTGAATCTGTCGATTTCCGGGGAGCTGGCGCCTGGCCTGAGAACCTCCGCCAATGTCTCGGACAAGTCAAATGCTGTCACCGGGGCTACGCGCCGCCTGAATGAGCTTGATAAAATATATGTTGTGGCTGAATCGGACCATTTCAAAGGCATTTTCGGGGATTTCGATATCGAACAACGACGCGATCCCTTGCTTGGCTATCAAAGAAAACTAACCGGCTTGAATGTGCTATATTCGAAACACGGCAACACTATCACCGGCGCGGCGGCGTTCTTTCCCGGCGAATTTAGAGCGATCACGATCAACGGACGCGATGGCCGATTGGGACCATATTATTTAACCGATATAGGCGGCCGCCAGGCAGCGTTGGTCCTTCCCGGCTCAGAGCGAGTTTATATCGATGGCGCGCTCCAGAGTCGTGGCCCGCAAAACGACTATGAGATCGATTACGAGACCGGCACATTCCAGTTTTCGCCATCGAAAGTGATCCGCGACGAAACCAGGATCACGATCGACTACGAGGTCGCCAGGGAGGAATACAGCCGTGGTTTCTACACTGCCTCGGGCGACGGCAGCCCCGTACGGGGACTGAGATTCTTTTCGAGTCTTATCCAGGAGGGTGACAACAGAAACTCCCCGAAGAGTTTCGAACTGACTCCGGAGGCGCGGCAAATTCTCGAGCAGGCCGGGTCTGACAGGTTGCGGGCGGCCCGCAGCGGAGTACAATTTGTCGGGCCCGGCGCCGGAGATTATGATCTCGATTCCACAGTAACGGTCCATTACGTATACGCCGGGGTCAACCAGGGAAGCTATGATGTCGCATTCTCATTCATCGGCCAGCGGCTTGGGTCATACAGAGCGCTGGGCGGCGGAATTTTTGAATATGCCGGCCAGGGTTTGGCAGACTACGAGCCGGTGATCCTCATCCCAATTCCGGAGACAAGGCGCTACGGCTCGGCCGGCGCGGATTGGCGCTCGCCCGACAGCGCAATCGCGATCGGAGGAGAGATGGCCGGCTCCCTTTATGACCGCAATACTCTCTCCAGCCACGATAGCCGTCTTAACGATTTAACATTTCTTGGTTCCGGCGCCTACAGGCGAAACCTGCTCGGAGGATTTATCGGAATCAAGGCTCTTGGGCGGGCGATCGGCAATAACGCCATCTTCCCGGGACGGATCGACGACGTCGAACGCTTCCGGAACTACGACCTCGATAGCCAGGCCTCGCCAAACGGCGAACGCGTGCGGGAAATAGAGCTAACCGGCGGGCTTACTAACGACCGGCAAATAATGATTGAATTGGGTCATCTCACTAAACCGGGCATCACCAGCCGTGGCCGTCAGGCCGCCAACGCCGGTTGGAGGCTCTTCTCGCCTTTCGATATCGTCTCCTCGGTGGAACGCACGCGTGGCGACAGGACGTGGTGGAAATCCATGAATGCCATCAGGGCCGCATTCGAATTTGCTCAGCCCTCATTAGGCTTGAATTTTGAACGTCGCGACGGTGTTGCGGGATTCAAATACTACGAGTACATAGCACGCATTCCGGCGAATTATGCGCGCGATATATCCGGAGCAACCGAGGTAACTGTCCGCGATGAGAAATTCCTCGATACCGGCTGGCGAGACAAGTTTATGTCTGGCGCGCTTCAGCAGAGAGTCACTTTCCTGATTGCCGGGACTGGCTTTTCGGGGGACGCCGCTCTCTCATATTATCGAAAAGACTATAAGGATTTTGCCGGGACCGATACCGAGCAAAAAACCGGCTGGACACGTCTCAGTTATTCCGATCCCTCGGGCCGGGGCAGCCTGACTATCGGTGAGCGGCTGGGATCATCCAATGAAAGGCTACAGGCGAAAAATTATGTATTTATCGGCGACGGCCGGGGCGAGTACAGGCTCGAGGACGGCGAATACATCCGCGACCCTCAGGGCGATTATACGCTGATCATCGAGGAACTCGGCGAGGGCGCCAGGATATCTGAGATCGGGACCGAGATCGATGCCAGTGTCTCGCCCCTCTTGCTGCTCAACAATACCCCAGCAATTGAACAGAAGGCGGGGCGGCTCAGTGTCGAGGCTAACCTTGATTACTCCCTGAGGAAATCGTCCGACCGTCTGATTGCCAGGGATTTTATGCCCTGGAAATTCACAGGCCTCGAAAATGTCGCTTTCCAAATTGGCGAGCTGAAAATGAGGGCATATTACTATCCTGCGATGCGCGACCACCGCATAAAATATAATTTCTCGCGAGCTTTTGAAAATGGAAGCCAATTTGCCAATGAGCAGAATGACAACATATCGAGGACCGACGAACTTTCATGGGCATTCCCGGCCGGGAAGAAGATCGATCTCATTATCACCGGCCTTTTGGCGCAAACCAGGCGCTCGATCAATACACTGAAATACACTGTCGACAGGAAGAGCCTCGGCGCTCTGGCGAATTACCATTTCGCGCGGCAGTGGACACTCTCGGCCGGTCCGTCTTTCGAGAGGTCCCGGCAAAGCGATATCGGCCTGCGCGCCGACATGCCGGCTTTAGAATTCGGACTGGCGCGCGACCTCGAGAAATCGGGGCGAATCTCCACCCGCCTCATCTATACGCGTCTTAACGCCAATCCGCTTGATTCCTACGTGCCGTTCCAGGTTGCCCGAGGCAGAGGCAATGGCGACAATTTTGAGGCTATTATTTCGGCCCGGATGCCGGTCACCAAAAACGGCCGCTTTGATCTCTCCTACAGGCACGAGAGTTTCGCTCACCGCCCGCAGACAAATAACCTTCGCCTGGAATTCACGGTGCTGTTCCTATGAGGCGCTTGAAACCGCTATTATTAATTTTATTCATAGTTTGGCCGATGATCAGCGCCCAGGCAATTGAGATTTCCGGCAACCGCCTCTTCTCCGATGCCCAGATCAAACAACGGATCGCGCAAACGATGTCGGATGACTCGCTCATTTCCCGGATAACTGAGCTCTATAGAAATGCCGGCTATTTCAATGTTACTATCGAGAAAACCATCCTCCTCTCCGATGGTGACTGGGAGGTTGTCTTGCGCGAGGGCAAACCGGCCGTGGTGGCCGCCGTTTCGGTGGAAATCACTCCACCCGATTCGATGCTATCATTCGACGATCTTGCTTCGGAGCTAACCGGTAAAGATGCCTCCGAGGGCAACTTCAATCATTTCGCCGAGAGATGTATCGGCAGAATGGCGGAGATGGGGCGCCCATTCGCCAGCGGCCGTTGGCGTGAGTTCGAGATGAATCCAGATGGCGGCATAACAGCCTCCTTGCGCATTTTACCGGGGCCTGTGAGTCGCGTCGCCGGCACGATATTCGAAGGCATGAAGCGAACCAGGCCGAGAAATCTCTATCGAATGCTGACCTATGTGCCCGGCCAGCTCTATTCTGAGTCAAGGGCCAGTGAATCGGAGCGATTAATCGACAGAATGCCCTATGTCGATATTGCCGCGCCGTTCGAAATACAGCCATTCTCCGACGGCGACACCTGCTACGTCGTTTATCATATTCGCGAGGTCCCCTCGACCAGGTTTAACGGCGCCGCCGGATTGGCATCGTCCACAGGCAAGGAGGCTTTTGTCGGAAGATTGGATATCGAGTTCGGCGATATTCTCGGTACCGGGCGCTCGTTCGGTTTAAGATGGAACAGGAAAGACAGTCATTCAAGCGAATTGAGCCTCGATTATCTCGAGCCTTACCTGCTCCAGAGCGATTTCGATCTCCGGCTCGAAATTTCGCAGGTCGATCGCGATACTACTTTCATAAAAACCGCTGGACGAGTTGGCATCCTGCGTTCGTTTCGATCAGGGTTATCCGGAAGCTTGTGGCTTGGTGTCGAGCGAACCGCGCCGGAGTCGACAAGCGATATTCTCCGTTCCAATGCCAGATCAGTTGCGGCCGAATTTGATTATGACAAAACCGATAACCCTCTCAACCCTCGATCCGGTTACGGCATTTCGTCAAGTGTCGGATACAAATACAGAACCAATATGATATCCGATTCCATCACTTTCGATCCACCTCGGAAAATAACAACCGCCGGTATGGGCGGACGATATCTCCTCGGGGTGTCACGACGGTTTATATTCGCTCTGGCGTGTCAGGCCTGGGGCGTGGTGTCAAGCGATGGCCTGGTGTCGCGCGACGAATTTGCGTACCTGGGCGGATTCGATAATCTGCGCGGCTATGCTGAAAAACGTTTTCCCGCATACCGCTATTTCCTGGCCTCGTTCGAACCCAGAATCATCACCAGCCAGGGCAGCCGCGTTTATTTGTTCGCCGACCTGGCCCAAATAAAAGACTCGCAAAATCAATCATCCGATTATAAATTTTACCCCGGCTATGGCTTCGGGGCTGTGGCGCCATCGGCCCTGGGCCAGTTCAAAGTCGAAATAGGCTGGGGTAAGAGCGGATTCCCGGGTGAGGGCGTCTTGAACTTCGGCCTGATCAGTCAATTCTGATTCCTTGGACAGCCGGTATGGGCCCTTGATATTAACTCATGAAAACATTTACCGAATATTTGAAACTTTCCAGGCCTATCAACTGCATAATCACATTTATGTCGGTCTGGGTGGCCGCAATTATTGCCGACAATATTTTTTTCTCCCAGCGGATCGTTCTGGCTTCGGTCTCGGCCGGCCTGATCGCCGCTTACGGCAACATTGTTAACGACATTTTCGATATAAAGGTCGACCGCCTCAGCAAGCCGAATCGCCCGCTGGTGAAAGGCATAGTCGGCAGGCGCGGTGCCTTGATTCTGGCGATAGTCTTCTGCGTAACAGGCCTGGCCCTGTCGTTCGGGGTTGGCGGCTCGGCCCCCGTTGTCGCGTCCGTGTCGGCACTGCTTCTCTTGTTGTATACCCCTCTGCTTAAGGGAGTCCCCTTTTTGGGAAACCTGACTGTGGCATTCGTGGCTTCGCTGGCTTTCATATACGGCGGTATGGCGGTCGATAAGCCTTTCGGAGCGCTGATACTCTCGGTGTTTGCGTTCCTCGTTCATCTTGGACGCGAGCTTGTCAAGGACATCGAGGATCGCCTGGCCGATTCCAGGGTCGGCCATCGAACCGCGGCCACACTTGGTAATGCGCGGTTCGCGAGGTTAGCGGCCATAGCCGCAATAGTGGCGCTGATTGTGGCCACGTTCATACCGGTGGCGATCGGGCTCTATGGCGCCGGATATTTCCTGGTGATATTAATCGGCGTCGATTTCTTCCTGGTGGAGTCGGCCCATCTGCTGGCCCGCACCAAGAACGAGCCCGAGATGCATCGCATCGCTGTCTGGCTCAAGATCGCCATGCCGTTGGGGCTTCTGGCCGTGCTCTTGGGGCATTTGGGGTGGTAGAGAGGAGGTTAAGACCCCTGCGGCCTTGACTATTTCTATACTGTCATAATTTCAAATAGCTGAATAATACGAAACCACATCGGTTTCGGCTGAAAAGTGCATTTGTATTACGCACCGCCCAAGTTCTGATTTTATCGGCGTTATTTTAGCTGACTCATCCATAGATTGTCCCGTCCCCCTTCTTGACATCCATCGTCCACTTCCCTATTTTGGCATTTTGCCTATGAGCAACCCATCGTTTTGATTCGGAAAAACGGAACAATCGTAGGCTCTTGGCTGTATAATCGAAATTGAACTTTGGAGGTCATAGATGCAGCAGGAAATAACGGAAATCCAGGAATTAATCAAGCAAAAATCGGCGTTTGTCACACGCCTGACAGGCGAAATTTCGCAAGTCATCGTCGGACAGAAATATCTCATAGACCGGCTACTTATCGGCCTTCTCGCCGACGGGCATATTTTGATCGAAGGCGTCCCCGGCCTGGCCAAGACCCTCTCGGTCAAGACCCTTTCCGACGCCATCCAGACAGGTTTCCAGCGCATACAGTTCACGCCCGACCTCTTGCCCGGCGACCTGGTCGGCACGCTGATTTACAATGTCAAGGATGGCAAATTCTCTGTCCGCAAAGGGCCGATTTTCTCCAACCTGATTCTGGCTGACGAAATCAACCGCGCCCCGGCCAAGGTGCAGTCGGCGCTGCTCGAGGCCATGCAGGAGCGCCAGGTCACCATCGGCGATGAAACATTCAAGCTTCCGAATCCCTTTCTGGTCCTGGCCACGCAGAACCCGATCGAGCAGGAGGGCACATATCCCCTGCCCGAGGCCCAGGTTGACCGCTTCATGCTGAAATTAAAGGTGACATACCCTACGCCCGACGAGGAACTTCTAATTCAGGAACGGATGACATCGGGGGCGGTTGTCAAAGTTGGGAAAGTAACCACCCCGGCGGAGATTCTCGAGGCGCGTTCAGCCATGAAACAGATTTATATCGATGACAAGGTAAAGAAGTATATTGTCGATATCGTTTGCGCCACGCGTGAGCCCAAGAAATATGGCCTCGACTTGGAGGACCTGATCAATTACGGCGCCTCGCCGCGGGCCTCGATATACTTGAACCTGGCAGCCAAGGCGCATGCTTTTATCCGCGGCCGGGCATATGTGACCCCTGATGATGTCAAGATTATCGGGCCGGATGTCCTGCGGCACCGCATCATTCTGTCATATGAGGCCGAGGCCGAGGAGCTGACATCGGATGAGATCATCGCCAAGATTTTTAATGGGGTCGAGGTTCCGTAGTAGCGAGTAGCCAATAGCCAGCAGCGAAAAATGCAGGGGCGCAGCATGCTGCGCCCGATATTCTGTAAAATATAAACAGATGTGTCAGGTCTGAAGACCCGACACCACCGTTGAACCAAGCAAGGTATTGCAATATGCTCCCACGGGAGATACTAAAAAAAGTACGACGTATCGAAATCAGAACATCTCGCATGGTAAACGAGGTGTTCTCGGGTGAATACCATTCCATCTTCAAGGGGCTGGGGATGGAGTTCTCCGAGGTGCGCGAGTATCAGCCGGGCGATGATATCCGTAATATCGACTGGAATGTCACGGCCCGATATGGACATCCGTTCCTGAAGGTCTACCGCGAGGAGCGCGAGCTGACAGTCATGATAATGGTTGACCTTTCGGCCTCGCAGCGGTTCGGCACCGGGGCACGCTTCAAAACCGAGGCTGCTGCCGAGATCGCCGCCATCCTGTCGCTGGCCGCGATCAAGAATAACGATAAGGTGGGCCTGCTGATATATACCGATCGGATCGAGAAATATATCCCTCCCAAGAAAGGGCGAAACCATGTCCTGCGGCTGATTCGCGAGATCATCTATTTTAAGCCCGAGGGGCGCGGGACCAATACCGCCGCGGCGCTGGAATATCTGTTGGGTGTCGTAAAGAAGAGATGCGTCCTGTTCCTGATATCGGACTTTATCGATCAGGATTACGAGAAGCCTCTTTCCCTGGCGGCGCGCAAGCACGACCTGATCGCTCTCAGGCTCAGTGACCCCCTGGAGATCAAATTCCCAAAGGCCGGCCTGATACGCTTTTTCGACCTGGAAACGGGGCAGGAACGATTGATCGACACCTCGAGCGCGGAATTCAAGCGGCAGTTTGTGGCGAGGATCCAGGTGCGCAATATGGCGTTCGATAAAATGACCAAGAAGATGGCGATTGACCGGGTCTTCATCCCCGCCGGCGGCGATTACTCAGCGCCCCTGTTCAGGTTTTTCGAAATGAGGGCCAAGAGGATAAGGCATTAGGAAATGGCAATTTCCAGATTTAGAAATAGCTTTACGGTTAGCTTAGCATTCCTATGGCCAACAATAGCTTATGCCATATCTATTAAACCATCAATTGATACCAAGAACCTGACTGTTGGCGACAAATTCGTTTATAAGAACGAGGTTCCCTCTGTCTCGACAATCGAGCCGATGCCGTTGGAGGAGAAGCTCGGAGATGCGATTGTCCTCTCCCCAATATTCAAGGTGAAAAAGCCGAAATCGGACGTTGAGGTGTTCGCCTGCACGCTGGCTGTCTATCAGCCGGGCGAGGCCGGGATACCGACCTTTTCCTTCCGTCATACCAACTCCCCTGACACGACCACCTTTTCCGGCGATACCCTGACTTTGAATATCGCCAGCGTCCTGCCGCCAGATACCACCGGCTTGCAGATGGCCGATATCCGCGGCCCCAGGCGCCTGCGCGGCCCGACATGGCCGTATCTTTTAGCCCCGATTGTCGCGGTGCTGATCGCACTTGGTATAATATGGCTTCGCAAGAAATTCCGGCGAGAAGTTTTAGAACCTTCGGTTCCCCCTATGCCACCGTGGGAGATGGCTTTCAAACGACTCGATCAACTCAAGGCCTCGCGCCATCTCGATTACGGGCGGTTCAAACAGTTCTATTTTGAGCTCTCGATGATAACCCGGGGCTATATCGAGGGGCGATTCGAAACGCCGGCCGTGGAAAACACAACATACGAGCTTGAAAATGACGCCAGGCTCCAGGCATTGGAGCCTCACCTTTACGAGAGGCTATTCGAATTGTTCATTCGCGCCGACCTGGCCAAATTCGCGAAATCGATACCTACTGTCAAAGAAGCCGAATCCGACCTGACTTTTGCCTATGATTTCGTGATTCGTACCAAGCCGGCGCCGGTTGCGCCCGAGAGCGAGAAGGTCACAGAGGAGATTAAAGCGTAATGTTCCGATTCAAAGACCCGCTCTGGCTTCTGCTCTTGCTGCTTCCGGCGGCATATATCTATATGCGATACTTCACCAGCTTTCTCAAGCCGCCGTCGATTCCTTACTCGGATCTGAGGCTGTTCGATCATATCGGCTCATCCTGGCGGACAAGGCTGGCGGCCGCTATGCCGGTGCTCAAGGCGATCGGTATGGCGCTGCTCATAGTCGCGCTGGCGCGGCCGCAGTCGGGGTATGGCGACTCCAAGCAATCGGTCGAGGGTGTCGATATCATGCTGGCGCTCGATATCTCCGGCAGCATGAAGGCCGAGGATTTCAAGCCGAAAAATCGACTTAATGTGGCTAAAGAGGTAATCCGCAATTTCATCAAGGGGCGCGAAAGCGACAGGCTGGGGCTGGTGGTATTTGCCCGTCGAAGCTTCACTCAATGCCCCCTGACAACAGATTACGACCTCTTAATCAGCCTGCTCAATCGGGTCGATTTCGGCATGGTTGAGGACCGCACCGCCATCGGCCTGGCGATTGCCAACGCCGCCAATCGACTTAAGGAGTCGAACGCCAAATCGAAGATCATAATCCTGCTTACCGATGGCGTCAACAACGTCGATGATCTCAGCCCTCTCGACGCCGCCAAGGCCGCCACCGCTCTCGGGACAAAGATTTATACCATTGGCGCCGGAAGGCCCGGGCTGGTCGATATACCGGTTGATGATCCGTTCGGCGGAGTTCGCTATATCCAACAAAAATCGGAAATCGACGAAGAAACTTTAAAGCAGATAGCCGATATCAGCGGCGGCAAGTTCTATAGGGCTACAGACGAGACAACTCTGCAGGAAATTTATAATCAGATATCGAAGCTGGAGAAAACCAAAATCGAGGTCCAGCGCTTCTACCGATATAATGAGCTTTTCGGCCAGTTTCTGGTAATGGGGCTTTCGCTCCTCCTTGCTGAGCTCATTTTCTCGAAATCGATTGTTGGAGGTATTCCCGAATGAGATTCTATTCGGTTGGATACCTTTATCTATTGCTGGCGCTACCCCTTTTTCTCGCATTAGCCCTGCTCTTCGGCAAGGTCCGCAAGGCGCGCGCTAATAGAATAGGCAATCCCGATACTATCGGCAGGCTGTTCGGCCGAGTGCATGTAACCAACGCGAACATGGCCATGATAGTCTTCCTGGTCGGACTGGCCTTCATCATAGCGGCCATGGCGCGCCCCCAATACCCCGGTGGGGTCGAGCGAGTGGAGGCGCGCGGCGGTAAGGTCGTAATCGCCCTCGACATATCATTGTCGATGCTGGCCCAGGATTTCCAGCCCAACCGCCTCGAGAAAGCCAAGCGCGAGATAATCGCCCTGGTGGAGAAACTCAAGGCCCAGTCGATGGGGTTGGTAGTGTTCGCGGGCGAGGCTTTTGTGCAATGCCCGCCGACAATCGATTACTCGGCATTCAGGCTTTTTCTCGATGTGGCATCCGTGGGCATGATCTCCGATACCGGAACCGACCTGGCCGACGCAATCAATGTTTCGACAGTCCTTCTCGATGACGGCTCGAATGTCGATAAGGCCATAGTATTATTCACCGACGGCGAGATTTTCGAGGGCGACCCCGAGAAAGCGGCCTCGGAGGCGGCCGATAAAGGAATCAGGATATTCACGGTCGGCGTGGGAAGCAACAGCGGCCGGCCGATACCCGAAATGAAGGGCGCCAGCGGGCTGAAGAAGAACAGCGAGGGCGAGATAGTCATTTCGCGGCTCAACGAGGAGCTCCTTGCCAGAACTGCCGATAAGGGAAACGGGAAATTCTATCGAGCCACGCCGGGAGAATCGGAGTTAGATGATATCTATGCCGATATCAAAGGCCTGAAAGGCGAGGAGAAAGAGACCAAATTCCGCACGATATACGCAGAGAAATATCGCTGGTTCCTTCTTCCAGGATTGGCCCTGATAGCGGCGGCTTCATTCATTCCGATGTCGAGGAGGGATGAATATGACAGTTAAATCATACAAGACGGGTGGCGTCAGATCCTCAGACCTGAAACATAATGTGCATTTTCTCTTTTATGCCTTGTTAATGCTGCCGATACTCTCACATTTGGCATCCGCCGACGAATACCGCAGCAAGATCAATGATGGATTCGACCTATATAAGAACGGTGAGTACGACAAAGCCGCGCAGAGCTTCAAAGATGCCGGCATCCTGAAACCTGATCACGCGCTCCCGAATTACGATCAGGGGGCGGCTCTGTATAAGTCGAACGATTTCCAGGGCGCCGCCGACGCATTCGCGACAAGCGTCTCAAAAAACGATCCCAGGCTCAAGGCCGATTCGTATTACAATGCCGGCAACGCTTATGTGAAAGCCCAGCAATATGACAAGGCTGTTCAGTCCTATATTAGCGCCCTGAAGATCGATCCCAAAGACGAGGACTACAAGCACAATCTCGAGATGGCCCTCCTGAAAAAGCAGATGCAACAGCAGCAACAGCAACAGAACCAGGAACAGAACAAAGACCAGAAGAAGCAACAGCAACAGAAACAGGACCAACAGAAGGAGCAAGAGGAAAAACAGAACGAACAGCAACAACAGGCCCAGAATAGAGATGAGAAGAAAGAGCAGCAACAACAGCAAGGCCAGCAGCAAAAGCAGCAAATGAACAAGGAACAAGCCGAACAGCTTCTGGCCAGATATGAGGATGATGAGAAGGATACCCAGAAACGGCTTAAGCAAGTGATGATGAAAGGGCGGTCGATCAATGACTGGTAGAAATGCCGCTCTTTTTTCGCTTTTGTCGATCTTCTATCTGGCCTCGGCGGCCAGGGCACTCGAGATAAGCGCCTCGGTGGATAAACAAGAGGTCGGCGTGGGAGATCCGATTACGCTGAAGCTTGTTATCTCCGGCAAAGGCGGGACACTCCCCGAACCAACTATGCCCGACCTTTCGGCCTTCGACATTTATTCATCCGGGCGAAGCCAGAATATCTCGATAGTCAACGGAGCATTCAGCTCATCGCTAAATATGTCATACGTGCTCGTTCCCAAGAAAGTGGGAGATCAACTCATCGGGCCTATTGTGGTCCGAGACGGCGCCAATATGGCCGCCACAGAACCGATTAAGATAAAGGTCAATCAGCCCGTTGCGAGCCCGTCAGGACAGGGTCAGGGCCCGACGCCCCAACCACAGACTAAGCAGCCGGGGGGACGGCCTCAGCCACCCGATAAGGGCAGCGACTTCTTCATCGACCAGGTGGTTGATAAGACCTCCCCTTATGTCGGTGAACAGGTGACATTGACATTCCGATTCTACCAGGCTGTGAATTTATGGGATCAGCCGGCGCTCGAATGGCCCAAGTACAACGGTGTCACCGTCGAGGACCTCACGGCCAATCATAGATACTACGAGGTTGTCCGCGGACGACGGTACCTTGTGACTGAAATCAAGAGAGCCCTCTTCCCCATCTCGTCGGGGAAAATTCCGATTGATTCGCCGCGCTTGACAATCAAGCCCGATGATTTCGGTGTATCGTTCGATCCATTCGGCTTTTTTGATAAGGACCTTCGCGAGCTTTTCAAGCGGGGTCAGCCGAAAGTTCTGACTGCCAATGTCATCACATTGAATGTCAGGTCTCTTCCAGAATCCGGTAAGCCGGACAATTTCTCCGGCGCCGTTGGCAGGTATTCTATTAGCGCCGCGGCCGACAAAGATTCAGTCGGCGTGGATGAGCCGATCACTCTGAAACTCATCTTATCAGGCACCGGTAATATCCGCTCCGTTCCACCTGTGAAACTTCCCGACCTGCCCGATTTTCGCATTTACGATTCGGGAAATACCGAATCGGTCTCGAATACCAACCTGGTAATCTCCGGCACCAAGACTTTCGAGCTAGCCATTATTCCAAGGACTTCGGGGGCCTACACGATACCGGCCATAACGTTCAGTTATTTTGACCCATCGAAGGGCAAGTACCAGACGATCGCCACTAACCCTATCCGGATTACTGCCACCGGCGAGGGCCTGGCCGATGTCGGTGGCGCACCCAAGAATATTATCGGGAGCGCGGTTCAGGCCCTGGGATATATTGTCACTGATTATCCTAAGAACTCCAGGCCGGTTGATTTATCGCGCAGTTTCTTCTTTTGGTTTTTCCAATTTATTCCGGCCGCGGCCATTATTGCGGCCATGGTTTACCGCACCAGAACTGCCAGACTCCTGAATGATCGAAGATATGCCCGCAGAGTGGGGGCCAGTCGCCGTTCGAAAGTTCTTTTCGAGAAGGCCGCCCAGTTGAAATCGCGCGGAGAAACGGAGAGCTTTTACGGGGCGCTGTACGATGCCATCCTGGGGTATGTCGCCGATAGGCTCGATCTGGAAAAATCGGGTTTGACCATAGAACAGATCCGCTCAAACGACACGATCCCGGAAAATATCAAGGGCGACCTGGCCGAGTTCCTCGAAAGCTGCCAGAATGCGCGTTTTGCCCCGGGCGGCGCCGCGGCCAATCACGTCGACAAAATGATGGCCGGCGCCGGCGAGCTAATCGCTCGTTTGGAGACTGAAATATGAAATCCGTGTTCGGATATTTCTTCCTGGTGCTGCTCATGGTTTCGACAGTGTCCGCGGCCACTAACGAGGAGCTCTGGAAGCAAGCCGCCGAATATTACGATGGCGGGCAGTACCAATCGGCAATCGAAAATTATCGAGTCCTTATTGAACGGCAATTTGAGAATGCTCAGGTTTATTACAACCTGGGCAATGCCTATTTCAAGGCCGGAGAACTGGGTCACGCCATCTGGAGTTTCCGCAAGGCCCTGAGGCTCGACCCCGGTTTCAAGCAAGCTAAGACCAGTCTCGAATATGCCCGCTCGTTTAACACCGACCAGGTTTCGATAGAAAGGCGCGGCTTTATTCTCGATATTTGGGATTTTCTGAGCGGCCTGTTGTCGTCGAACGGATACCTGATTGTTTTATCAATAGCCTGGTGGCTGGCGGCGGCACTGCTCATTTATAAGATGATTCGCCTCGAAAGCCCATCATGGCTCTATTATCTGTTGATAGTTCCCCTGGTAATCATTATCTTTGCCTCGGCGTCGGCGGCCAGGCGAATCAGCGAGGACAGATTGACGCGCTGGGGGGTGATCTCGCGGGAGTCCGCGGATATTCGTGAAGGTCCCGGCGTCGAATTCAATCGCCTCGAGGTCGGGCACGAGGGGCTCGAGTTCAAGATCCTCAACGATAGGGAAAACAGCTTTCTGATTGAGCTGAGGAACGGCCTGGTGGGCTGGGTCGGCAAAGAAGCTGTGCTGGAAATTTGAGACTGCTCAAATCAAAGAGATTCTGGGGCATGCTGCTGACAGTGGCCCTCCTGGTCTACTGCTTTTACGATTTCAATTTTCACCAGGTGCTGGCCGCCATCTCCCAGATAAACTACTGGTATATTATTCCGCTTATATTCCTCGAGGCCATAATCGCATATATCCGGTCGCTGCGTTTGAAATTTCTCATTGACCCCGTGAAAAAAATTAAGGCCAACGACCTCTACCCCATCTACTGCATCGGCATGATGACCAACCTGCTGATGCCATATTTGACCGGCCAGCTGGCGCGTATTTACCTTCTCAGTAAGAAGGGGCAGCTTAAGAAAACATTTCTCTTCACAACCACCGTCCTGGAAGTTCTTTTCGACGGTATGGCGCTTCTGGGGATCACCTTTGTTATGTCGATGTTTTTCGTGCTGCCCGACGAGTTTCGGGCCTGGCATTTTTTTGTCATGGGGGGCGTTGTCATCGCCGCCTCGTTGGCGCTGATATTCCTCTCGCGCATGAGAAATTTGGGCGCTCGGATTTTCCAGGGGCTGAGTCGCGCCATGCCCTCCGCGGTGGGGCGAAAAATCAATGATGTGACGCATTCGTTCTTCTCGGCCCTCGAGGCGCTCAAGAGCACCAAGCATTTCTTCCTGGTTTCCACCTTGTCGGTGATGTCGTGGGTGGCCCAGGCCGGCTTGGTCTATCTCCTGGTCGTGGCCTTCGGATTCAATATCACGCTTTGGGGCGCGGTCATTATCACCGTAATCGTGACCATAATGATGATTGTCGTGTTGGCTCCGGCCAATATCGGCACATTTCAGGCCGCCACCATGGCCGCTTTGAAGCCCTTTGACGTAGTCAAGGCGCCGGCGCTGGCCTTCTCTTTCTTGCTTCATATCGCCGTATATCTCCCGCCGATAATCCTGGGCGCTTTTTTCTCATTTAAGGAAGGACTGACCCTGAAACAACTCCGGGTCGAGGGGGAAAAGGCTGCCGAGGGAATCGGTTCCATCGAAACAATCGGCCAGACAGATGGAGCGGCGGAATCAAACTGAGAACCTGAACGATTATCGTATATCGGCGGCGTTAGGAGTCGTTTCGGGCGCATTGATGGCGTTATTTAATGTATCGGGGTTCCAGACCTGACTCCTGGCGAAAATAAAAATGAGGAATTGCCGTGACGAATTTCACAAGGCCAACCATAATAAGACGAGCCAGAGTCATCGATAAAATACTGGCCGTGAAATATGGCCCCAAATCGCTTGTGAGGAGGTCCGAGCCGACCTCCGAGCTTATCTGCACTATCCTTTCGCAGAATACCAACGACATTAACCGTGACAAGGCATTCGCCGGGCTTCGGCGCAGATTCCCCAGCTGGCGGGATGTCGCCGGCGCCAGGCCGAACGAAATAGCGAAAGCGATCAAAGTAGGTGGGCTTTCGAAGATCAAATCCGCTCGAATCAAGAATATCCTCAGTCAAATTGCCGAAAAGTCATCCGATCTGACTCTTTCGTTTTTGGAAAGCATGCCGGACAATGAAATCTGGGACTACCTGATTTCATTCAAGGGAGTCGGCCCGAAAACGGCCTCATGCGTCCTGCTGTTTTCACTGGGCCGGCATGCCATGCCTGTCGATACCCATGTCCATCGTGTCGGCCGGCGCCTGGGTCTGATTCCTGAAAAGTTGAATCCCGAAAAGGCGCACCACTGGTTTCTGCAGTTAAACCTGCCCCTGAATATCTACCAACTTCACATAAATATGATATGGCACGGCCGACAGCTTTGCAGACCGCGCAATCCCAAGTGCCCGCCATGCCCGCTAAAAAAAATGTGCCTTTACTATAGGCAGAATCCTCCCCAGGAAAAGGGGCGGGAAATCAAACGGTTAGTAATTTAACGATATGCAATGGCGCAATTTTAGCCCCCAAGTAATGGTTGACACAGACTGGCCCGATGTTTATTATTCCTCGCGAGAAAATTAGGCGAAGGTTGTAATGGATAATGTCAATGTGCTCAGAACCGGATTTTACGCGCTCGATTTTGCGCTCCCCGATACCAACGGCGATATTTATAAATTGAGCGATCACCTCAAAAGCAATTTCGTCGCCGCCTGCTTTTTCCCGAATGGCGAAAATGAGAAGGTGAACGCCTTCTTGAAAGACTTGAACCAGGGCCTGCCTAACACGGCCTCGGGATTGCCTGTAAACGTAGTCGGCATATGCCCCAAGCGGGTCGACAACCTCAAGGCGTTCAAGGTTAAGCTGAAATTGAGCTTTCCGGTCCTCTCCGACCATCAACTCCTGGTTGCGACCAGATACCATGTGGTCGATAGCTATGGCATCAGGCCGGCGGTATACTTTTCGATTTTCGTCATCGATGATTACTGCCTGATCAGATTCAGGGCGAGCGAGGTACCGGGTCTTTCGAAATATCTGCCCGAGGAATTCCGGGCGGAAGTGGCCAAAATTGTGTAATTTTTGCAAAACAATTGGCTAAATACCCCGTAATCGTTTCTGTATAAGGGCCCCTGGCCCATATTTTGTGACTGAAATGAGGAGTATGATAAAAATCATAAATATGCGGAAAATTATAATAGGACTGACACTAAGCATCGTTTTCGGGGGCGCCCCCGACATCTTGGCCAAGGATACGCTGGTCATCGACCTAACCAAGGCCTTCGACCTGGCCCTGGAAAGAAACGAGTCGATACTCATTGCCAAGAAGGAGATGGACAGGGCCAATGCCGGAATCATGGAGGCGGTAGCGGGAGCCCTCCCCCAAGTCACCGGCGGCATAACTTACTTAAGGAATTGGGAGATACCCACCGGAGTCTTCCAAATGGACAATGAGGAGGTTCGCTTCAAATTCGGTACCGAGAACAATTTCACGGCCGGAATAACCTTGAATCAGCCTCTATACTCAGGCGGCAGAACACTGACGGCCCTGCAGATTGCCTCGTTGGCTAAGAAACTCGTCAGGCATTCGATCAGGCAGGCTACCCAGGATTTAAAATTCCAGGTTTACAGTACTTTCTATGGCACCCTCCTGGCTCAAGACGTATTGGAGGTTAATCTCGAATCATTGCAACTGGCCGAGGATAACCTCGACCAGGTCCAGAAAATGTACGACCAAGGCGTATCCGCCGAATTCGACCTTCTGCGCGCCAGGGTGGCGGTGGCCAACCTTCAACCGGCCGTGATCAAGGCCAGGAACGACGCTAAGGTTGCAATGGATGCGTTTAAGAATATGCTCGGGATCGAGTTGGGCATGCCGGTCGATCTGGTGGCCGATCTCGACTCATCTAATTTCATACTCCCACCGGTCGATCACGAGACGGCTGAGCAAGAGCTGATGAAAAACAGGCCCGAGTTGAATATGAGCGAAATGAATACCTCCATAAACAAGAAGCTCATTACGATGGCGAGCGCCGGCTATAAGCCGATTCTGAATTTCTCGACATCTCTTCAGTATCAAAGGCAATTCGATCGCGGCGGAGTCTTCGACCGCAGTTGGGATCGCAGCCTCAACAGCGTGGTTTCGCTTCAAATCCCGATTTTCGATTCCTGGAGAACTCCCAGCCAGGTAAAACAGGCCAGGGTCGAATATGCTCAAAGCATGCTCCAGGATCAGGCCGTGCGCAAGGCCTTGATACTCGATTTCGAGCAGAGCCTGGGGCGCTATCTCGAATCCAGGAATCGCCTGGCCGCGCAGGGAGATGCGGTGGAATTGGCGCGACGAGGCCTATCGATTGCCAACGTTAGATTCGAAAACGGCGTAGGCACCCAGCTCGAGGTGGCCGACGCCCGCTTATCGTTATCGGTAGCAGAGATAAACAGGGCATCTGCCTACCATGACCTGGCCATAAGTTATGCGGCCCTCCTGAGATCATTGGGCAGAGATATAAATCCGTGATGCATGAGAACGAGGAATGACATGAAAAGACTGAATAATATCATAATATTGAATCTGCTGGCGATGGCGATATTATCTTGCGGCGGTAAAAAGCGGGAGGTCGCGGTCGAAGAAAAGGCGGTGCCCGTTACTGTGGCGCCGGCCGCCTTCTCGGATATCACCGTCAGCAAAACCTATACCGGCAGCCTCGAGGGCTGGAAACAGGCCAGAATCTACGCCTCGATACCCGAAGCCGTGGTGGAATTACCGTTCGCGGAGGGCAGCGAGGTGCAAGCAGGGCAGGCAGTCATTGTGCTGGATCGGGAAGGGCCGGCCTCGCAACTCAGGCAGGCTACGGCTGTCTATCAGGATGCCAAGGATAATTTCGACAAGATGTCGCGCCTCTACGAGCAGGGCGCCATCTCCGAACAGACTTTTAATAACATGAAAACCAATCTCGATGTCGCCAGGGCCAATTACGAGGCCGCCCGCCAGCAGGTCGAATTGACCAGTCCCATCTCCGGCATCCTGACCGATCTGGCCGTAAATATCGGTCAATATGTGCCGCTCGGCGTGCCGTTGGCAACCATTGCCGAGACCGGCAAGATGCGCATGACCGTTTATGTCGATGGCCGTAGCGCCCCTTTCCTCAAGGCCGGCCAGAAAGCGCAAATCTCCATCTCCTCGGTCGGCGGCGTCGATACCTCCATCGAAGGCTCTGTTCGGGAGGTGGCCCGCTCGGCCGATCCCGAGACAAGGCTGTTTCGAACCGAGCTTCATATTGATAATAGACAAGGCAGGTTGAGCCCCGGTATGTTCGCGCGCGCCGTCATCGTGGTCGAGAAGCTGACAAACGTGCTTACGGTGCCCCGAGAGGCGGTATTCTTCACCGAGGGCATTCCCAAAGTCTTCGTTATTGATGAGAAAAATCGGGCCAGAGAACTGGGCCTCGAGGTCGGCCAGAGTACGCTCGAGCGATATCAGGTCATCTCGGGTCTTAATGAAGGCCAAAATGTCATCGTCCTTGGCCGCAATCAGGTCGAGAATGGAAGCCTCGTGAAAGTGATGGAGGATTTAAACGCCGTCACCGACGCACCAGAGGAAACCAGGGAAAGTTAGAATATGTATTTATCCAATACCGCAATAAAACGTCCGGTTTTCGCCACCATGGTTATCCTGGCCCTGGTGGTACTCGGAATGGTGTCGTACAATCAGATGAATGTCGACCTGTTCCCGGATATCGAATTTCCGTTCGTAGTGGTCACGACCATTTACCCCGGCGCGGCCCCGGAGGCGGTGGCCACCGATGTTACTCAGAAAATAGAAGACGCCGTCAATCCTATCGCCGGAGTCAACCATATCACGTCGACCTCATTTGAGAGCGTTTCCCAGATATTCATAGAATTCACTCTGGAAACGAGAGCTCCAGAGGCGGCCCAGGAGGTCCGCGAAAAAGTCGCGGCTATCAGATCAGACCTACCCCAGGATATTGAAACTCCCTTGATTCAGCGCTTCGACCCCGAGAGCAGACCGATAATATCGCTGGTCATGTCGGGCAACCGCTCGCAAAGGGAGTTGACCACGATTGCCGACAAGGTTGTCAAACGGCAGTTGGAATCAATCGAGGGCGTGGGAGCAGTCGAGATTGTCGGCGGCAGCGAGCGTCAATTCCAGGTCCTGCTTGACCTGGATGCTATGAATGCACGGATGATAACCTTTCAGGATGTCTCCTCGGCCATTGCCGCATCAAATTTCGAGCTCCCCGCCGGCAGATTGGACCGTCCGGGAAGCGAGATCCTCGTGCGCACCATGGGGCGTTTTTCCTCCATCGATGATATCAAGGATGTGGTCGTTAAGAATACCAATGGTAAGGTCATCAGGCTTGCCGACATTGCCGGCATCTACGACGGTATAAAAGACCAGCGCAGCCTATCGCGATATAACGGCGCCGAGGCTGTCACTCTGCAGATATCACGGCAATCCGGGGCCAACACGGTCAAGGTCGCCGAATCAGTCAAGGAGGAGCTAAGCAGCATTCGCAAGCAACTCCCCGTCGGAGTCGGTGTCGATGTCGCCCAGGATAACTCGATCTGGATCGAAGACTCGCTGCTGGACGTGCAAATGACTATCCTCTACGGCGGCGCCCTGGCAATTTTGTGTATATTCCTTTTCCTGGCCAATATCCCGGCTACGATTATCTCGGCCATCGCTATCCCCACCTCGATTATCTCGACCTTCATATTCATGAGGGCGTTGGGATTCACTCTCAACATCATGTCGCTTCTGGGGCTGTCGCTGGCGGTCGGGCTCCTGATCGATGATGCCATCGTGGTCATAGAGAATATCTACCGCCACATGGCTCATGGTGAGTCACCGATCGAGGCCGCCCGCAATGGGACATCCGAAATCGGCCTGGCGGTCATGGCGACTACCTTCTCGATAGTTGTGGTGTTTGTGCCGGTGGCATTCATGTCGGGTATCGTGGGAAGGTTTTTCTACCAATTCGGACTGACCGTGGCCGTGGCGGTAATGGCATCGCTGTTCGTGGCATTCACGTTGACTCCGATGATGTCATCGCGCTTCTTAAGGCAGGAAAAGCACCTGTCAAAGGACACCCGAAATCCCATAAAGCTCGCTCTTTACTATTGGAATCACGCTTTTCAACTAATGGGTAATTACTACCGGACGACTTTGGCCTGGGTATTGCGTCACCGTTTTATAACTCTGGTTGGAGCTTTCGCCGGATTTGCCATATCGATGTATCTGGCGCGGTTCCTGGGATTCGAATTCCTTCCACAACAAGACCAATCGCAATTCTATATCACATTCGAGGCCGCCGCCGGCTCTTCTCTTCAGCAGACTTCCGACCTGTCTTCGAAAATCGAGGATATCATCGCATCGCACGACGATGTCCTCAAGTATCAACTCCTCACTATCGGCGGCGAGTTGACTCCTGTTAATGAGGGATCAATATATGTCAAGATGCGCGATCGTGGCGATCGCGACGTCTCGGTTTTCGATTTTACACCGACCCTGCGAAAAGAGCTCGCAACTGTTCCCGGCTTAACCACCAGCGTCCAAATCGAGGAGAGCGAGGGTGGCGGCTCCAAGCCGGTCGAATATTCTATCCGGGGCCAGGATTACGAAAAGCTTACCTGGATTGCAGGCCAGATCGAGGCCGTTGTCAAGCAGGCCCCGGGCGCGGTCGAGGTCGAGAACAGCGAAAAACAAGCGCGTCCGGAATTGCGTATCGGCGTCGATCGCGAGCTGGCCGACGACCTCGGGCTTAACCTTGCCCTGATCGGCGGCACTGTCAGGAGCCTCGTCGATGGCGCCGAGGTCAGCCGTTTCAAGGAAGGTGACGAGGAATACGAGATTAATGTCCAGTTAGCTCCCGAGTATAGAGTCGACGAGGAGAACTTGAACAGCATTTATATACCCTCCTCCAAGAAGGTCAATGGCCAAGATATATTGGTCCCTTTGCGGCAGGTGGCGACTATTTACCAGTCCACCGCGCCAACCGAGATAAAGAGGTTTGACAGGCAACGCGAGATCAGGGTCGGCGCTAATATCGGCGCCGGACATGTCATGAGCGACATTCTGCAGTACACGGAAAGCCGACGATCGGAGATCGATCTGCCGCCGGGCTATACATTCACGCCTGTCGGCGAGGCGGAAATACAGCAGGAGTCGTTCCAGAATATTTTCGCCGCCCTGTTCTTGGCGATCATCTTTATCTACATATTGCTGGCTTCTCAATTCGAATCGTTTGCCGATCCCTTCTCGATGGGTATGTCGCTGCTGATGGCGCCGGTTGGCGCCATCCTGGCTCTACTCATTTTCAATACCCCCAATTCGATCATGTCGATGATCGGCATCGTTCTCCTCATGGGGCTTGTGACCAAGAACGCCATATTACTGATAGATTTCATAAAACAGGCCCGGCGTCGCGGCATGGACCGCACCGAGGCGATCCTGCAGGCCGGCCCGATCCGCCTTCGCCCAATCATGATGACGACTCTGGCCATGATCTTCGCCATGCTGCCTCTGGCGTTCGCTTTCGGTCCTGGCGCCGAGCTGCGCGCTCCGATGGCGCAGGCGGTGATCGGTGGACTGATGTCATCAACGGCCCTGACTCTCATCATCGTGCCGATTGTTTATACCCTGCTCGATGACCTCGTGGCTTTCGTAACGGGCAAGAAAAGAAGGGCTAAACGGGCTCTGAAATACGGCCCCTCTGCAGGAACCAACGATAGGTCGCCTGCGGTTGAAGATTGATTATGCATGAGGTTGAATTCGATAAGATAACTGGCACGTCAAAGCTGTTCCTGGACTACATCAATTGCCGACAACCCGCCTGTCGTTACTTCGGATACGATTTTACCGAAATCTCGGCGTACCGGACGGTAGCGGAACAAGTCACCCGCAAAAAATACGATCGCGAGAAGCTGGCCTCCATCATCACGGGGGCCGCTTCTCGTTTTTATATCTCTGAAAACGCCCGGAAAAATATCGAAAAGCTGAAGCAACCCGATTCCCTTTGCGTCTTCGCCGGCCAGCAAGCGGGGCTGCTGCTTGGCCCAATGTATACTGTCCTGAAAGCTCTGACCGCCTATAAGCTGGCCGAGTCGCTTGAAAAAGAGCTTGGACAGCCGGTGGTACCTTGTTTCTGGACAGCCTCCGATGACCACGATTTCGATGAGATCAAAACGGTTTCTTTTCTCAATCGAGATGGCGAATGTAAGAGCGCATCCTTCATCCCCGAGAGCAGTCATCCCGGCGCGCCGATGGCAGACATCGCGTTGGATGGCAATATCGACTTATTTCTATCTCAGGTCGATGAGAGCCTGACTCAGACCGAATTCACCTCCGACATAAAGAAACTCGTCCGCAATTCCTACAGGGCCGGCAGATCGATATCCGAGGCATTTATCGACCTGTTTAATCGGCTTCTTGGCGGATTCGGGATAGTCCCGGTCGACCCTAATTTCCCCGGCATGAAGGCCATGTTTAAGCCGATGTTTAGAAGGGAAATCGAGGACCACACTCGCATATTCGAGCTATTCAAATCGCGCTCGCGCGAGATTGTCTCTGACGGCTACCACAGACAGGTGCATAAATCCGCCGACACCCTGAACCTCTTCTATAATGACGGCCAGAGACGGAATATCATATTCGATGGCGAGGGGTATCGGCCCGATGGGGCCGAGCCGCGCCTTTCGCAAGATGAATTGACTGGATTGCTCGAGAGGGAACCTGACAAATTCTCGGCCAACGTGACACTCAGGCCGATTGCTCAAAACTTCGCCTTCCCGACAATCGCCCAAATTGCGGGGCCATCGGAAGCCGCATACTTCGCTCAGATACAGCCGCTGTTCGAATTTCATGAAGTACCCTGGCCGGTTGTCAGGCCGAGAATTTTCGCCTCCCTGCTCGAGCCTCACATCGCCAAAATAATGGCAAAGCTGGGGATTGAATTCGCCGGCCTGGCCAACGACCTCGAGTTCGAAGTGGGCCGCGTGATTGGAAAGAATTTCCCGGCCGAGATCCAGCAGCAGGCCGATGCCCTGCGCACGAAGATGGAAGAGCCACTCGCGAAGCTGGCCGAGGAAGTAAAAAAGACTGACCTGGAGAGTTATCAGGCAATAGACCACACGCGGCGGCGTATCGACCATGAGTTGAATCACCTCTCGAAAAAGTTATTTATGGCTCATAAGAAGAAACATGAGGACGCCAGGAAAAGAATTTATAAAGTGGCCGCCTTTCTTCTGCCCGGCGGCAAATTTCAGGAGAGGGTTCTCTCGCCCGTTTATTTCGCGAATAAATTCGGGCCTGACCTGTTAAAAGGGATCGAGGCAAAATTGCAGCTCGATTCCCGGGCGCACCAATTGGTGGAGATAGCCTGATGAAGATCGGCATTGTCTGTTATCCGGTCAAGGGCGGTTCCGGCGTGGTGGCCTCCGAGCTTGGATTGGCACTGTCGGCCATTGGTGTGGAGGTGCATTTCTTTTCGTATGCCTTGCCGTTCCGCCTCACCGGCTTCGACGAGAAATTCATCTTTCATCAGGTCGAGGTCTCCGATTACCCCCTCTTTCAGCATTCCCCGTACACTCTAACCCTGGCCACCAGGCTTGCGGACGAGTCGCGGCGCGTCGGGCTCGACATAATTCACGCCCATTACGCCATTCCGCACGCCGTCAGCGGCTATATCGCTAAACAGATTCTTGGAGGCAGGCTGCCCAAACTTATCACGACATTACACGGCACAGATATAACTCTGGTTGGGCTTGATCCTTCCTTTTTTGCCGTCACGAAATTCTCCATGGAGGTCAGCGACGCGCTGACTACGGTAAGCAGATATATTTACGATAAGACCTATGAGTCATTCGGCATCACCAAACCTATCAAGGTCATTCACAACTTTGTGGACAACGAACGTTTTAAGCCAAGCCAGAAAGGGTGCGATCGTTCGATTTTTGCCCGGCCGGATGAGAAGATAATCATGCATATGTCGAATTACAGGCCGGTCAAGAATGCCACTGACGTCGTCCGCGTTTTCAAGATGATAAACGATCAGATATCATCACGGTTAGTTCTCATCGGCGACGGCCCCGACGCGCCAAATGTGCTTCGGTTGGCCGACAAGCTCGGCCTCAAGGATCGCACGCTATTTCTCGGCGGACAGGATACTGTTGAAACCATACTCTGCAAGGCGGACCTGTTCTTGTTGCCGTCGGCCTCCGAGGCGTTCGGCCTGGCGGCCCTGGAGGCGCTGGCCTCGGGCGTGCCGGTCGTTGGTTCCATCGTTGGAGGGCTGCCCGAGCTGGTGAAGGATGGAGAGGTCGGTTACCTGGCGCCAATTGCCGATGTTGAGACCATGGCCAGCCGTTCTCTGGAGATACTATCGAACCCCGACCTGCATCGCAAGATGGCTGAAAATGCCAGAAAACTGACAGTCGAAAAATTCGATACCAAAGCAGTGGTGAAGCAGTATTATGATTTTTATGAAGAGGTGCTGGCGAGAGATTAAAGCGGCGGCCGGAATGAATCAGGGCTTTTCTCATTGACAGTCGCTGGATGTTATTTGAAAGATAGCGTTCCATTAAACATGACCGAATTCTCAAGCGATCAGCTCGAAAACCCAAGAAATGATATGAAACTCGAACACATCAAACTGCATGTCCTGGCCATCGCCGCTCACAGGGATGATACCGAGATCACATGCGGCGGAACTATCATTAAACTGGTCGATCTCGGCTATTCGGTCGGTATTCTGGATCTGACCGCCGGCGAATCCGGCAGCCGCGGAAATGCCGACACGAGAGCCGATGAGGCCAGGTGCGCCTCTGGAATCATGGGTTTGAAATTCCGCCATAACCTGGAATTGCCCGACGCCGGCCTTTTCCTGACACAGGAGAATGCCCTTAAGATCGCCGAGGTTGTCAGGCAGACAACTCCCGAGCTTGTCATCCTGCCCTACTGGAAACAACGCCATCCCGATCACGCTACCGCCTCCGACCTGGGCTACCGGGGATGTTTTCTCGCGGGGCTTTCGAAAATGCCGATTCCGGGGGACGCATATCGGCCCAGGAAGATAATTTACACGACCTCTTTCCATGATATCGAGCATAATTTTGTGGTGGACATCACAAGCCAGTTCGAGCGCAAGTGCCGGGCCGTGGCCTGTTATAAGACTCAATTCGAGGAACGTCCGGATGTCCGCGAGGTCTACCCGCCCGCCAGAAATATATTTGACTATATGGAAATCAGGGCTCGCCAGTATGGCTACATGATCGGTGTCAAATACGCGGAGTGTTTTGTCCAGAAGGAGAAACTCGCTGTCGATGATCCCTTGAAATTACCGGGCAAATCGATATGAACCAGTTTTGGGACGCTATCGCGAGCGTGGAAAATTGCCGGTCAACCGTGCCAGGCTGCCATCGCGGCCTCAAGTGGAACAAGAGCCAGGACTCGTTTATCCGCTCTAAATTAGCGAATGAACAATCTCCCCGCCCACTATTGTCATAACCGCCCTGCCGGTGAGCTTGCGGCCGATAAAGGGTGAGTTTTTCGAAAGCGACCGGAAATCGTCCTTACTTACGACCCATTCCAGAGTGGGATCGATGACAGTGAAGTCGGCCGGCGCGCCGACTTCGAACGTGCCGCCGGGCAGATTGAGGATACGGGCCGGGTTGACCGTCATTTTGGCCACTGCCTCCGGCCACGATAGAATCCGCTTCTTAATCAACTCTGTCACTACAAGGCCTATCGCTGTTTCCAGGCCGATCATTCCGCAAGGCGCATAATCGAACTCCATCTCTTTCTCTTCGATAGAGTGCGGGGCGTGGTCGGTGGCGATAACATCGATGATGCCCTCTTTCAGGCCTTTCTTAATGGCGTCGACATCTTTCCTGGTCCGCAAAGGCGGATTGACCTTGAGGTTGGTATTGAATGATCTTATCAGCTCGTCGGTCAATGTGAAGTGATGCGGCGTGGCCTCAGCCGTTACTCTTACCCTGGCCCGTTTTGCCCGCCGAATCAGCTCCACAGATCCGCATGTCGAGACATGCGCGATATGTACTCGTCCGCCGGTGTATTCGGCCAGCATTATATCGCGGGCGACCATCAGCTCCTCGGCGATTGGCGGAATACCTTTCATGCCCAGCACAGTCGAGGTAAAACTCTCGTTCATCACGCCGCCCGAGGCCAAATCGGAGTACTCGCAATGCGAGATTATCGGCAAATCGATGGCGCGGAGATATTCCAGCGCGCGGCGCATGAGGTGGCCGTTCTGCAGCCCGCTGCCGTCATCCGAGAAAGCCACGGCGCCCGTATCCGCCATCTCCAGCATCGGGGCCAGCGTCTCCCCCTTCCGCCCGACTGTGATCGCGCCCACCGGGTATACCCGGGCCCTGGCCGCCCGAGCACGCTCGATTACAAATTTTATCCCTTCAGCGCTGTCGAGCGCTGGTTCGGTATTGGGCATACAGGCTACGGCGGTGAATCCACCGGCGACCGCGGCCTCAGCGCCCGATTGAATCGTCTCCTCGTCCTCCCTGCCGGGCTCGCGCAGGTGGACGTGCATATCGATAAAACCCGGGCAGAGGTAGAGGCCTTTGAGGTTCATGGCGCCTTTTGCAGAGGCCCTTTTCTTCTTCTTATCCACCCTGAAAATCTTATGGTCGGCGATATGTATATCAGCCGGACCAAAATACCCGGTCACCGGATCGACAATCTTCGCGCCTGTCAGTACCATCTCATTATTCATCGACTTTGCCTCCCGTGGTCGGGTCTTTTCGACTTCCGCCTGACAACAGGTAAAGCACCGCCATCCTGATCGCCACGCCATTGGTGACCTGCGGCAGAATCACCGAATATGTCCCCTCGGCCACCTCCGATGATATCTCCACGCCGCGATTCATCGGGCCGGGATGCATGATGGTGAAATTCTCATTGAGCTTTCCGAGCCGCTCCTTCGTGATCCCCCAATAGCGGCTGTATTCGCGAAGCGACGGCAGGAGGCCCGACTGCTGCCTTTCGCGCTGGAGGCGAAGGACATTGACGATATCAACGCCATCCAAAGCCTCATCGAGATCGTCAAAAACCTTGATCCCGAATTTCTCCATCTCGACCGGAAGCAATGTTGGCGGGCCGCAGACGCTGACCTTGGCCCCGAGTGTCAAAAGGCCCCAGATATTGGAGCGGGCCACGCGGGAATGCTTGATATCGCCGACAATCACGACTTTGAGCCCGTCGATTTTGCCGTACTTCTCCCGCATGGTGAAAATGTCCAGCAGCCCTTGCGTCGGATGCTCATGAGCGCCATCGCCGGCGTTGATAACGATCGACTGGCAGCATGTTGTCAGGTAATGTGGCGAGCCCGCCGCCGAATGGCGTATTACCACCATGTCAATCTTCATAGCTTCGATATTTTGAAGCGTGTCTTTCAGGGTCTCCCCTTTTGAAACCGAGGAACCCGAGGCCGAAAAATTCACGGTGTCGGCCGAAAGCCTCTTTTCGGCCAGCTCGAACGATATCCGTGTCCGGGTCGATGGCTCATAGAAGAGATTGACTATGGTCATGCCTCGAAGGGTGGGCACCTTGGGGATTCTGCGCGACAGGACTTCTTTGAATGAAATGGCGGTATCTAAAATGAGATTTATGTCTTCGGCGGGCATGCCCTCCAGGCCAAGCAAATGGCGTGAGCGCAAGCTCATACGCCTCCCCTTCCGCTTCGGTCGATTATGACCTCATCGACTCCGTCCTGCTCGATGAGATGGACCTCCACCCTCTCGTTGCGCGAGGTCGGCACGACTTTTCCGATGAAGTCGGGCCCGATCGGGAGTTCGCGATGTCCGCGGTCGATCAGCACCGCCAGTTGTATGGCGCGCGGACGCCCGAAATCGATGATCGCATCGAGGGCGGCCCTGATTGTGCGGCCGGTGTAAATGACATCATCGACTAACACCACAACTTTGTCGACGATATCGAAGAGAAGGTCGGTCTTCTGCACGACCGGCTGATCGAGCTTGTCCTGGACATCGTCGCGGTAAAGCGTGATATCGATAACGCCTACCGGCAGGGCGACCTTGCCGATCTTGCTTAGGTTCTCCGCCAACCGCTCGGCCAGGATCGCGCCGCGCGTGCGGATTCCGATGATGACGATATTATCGGTTCCTTTATTGCGCTCGATGATCTCATGCGATATGCGAGTCAATGCCAAGGCGATCGATTTCTCATTCATAATTCTCACGGTTGTATCTTTTGGCATGTATCCTCCAGTCTGATCCCCTGTTCGGTCGCGCCCGTTATAAAAAAGCCGCCGGCGGGGGCGGACTTTCTCGTTTAATGGCGATTCGGCTTCATCTTCAATACGAATTTTCTATGCTTCGAACTTAGGATAAATAAGCGGAAAGCAAACGAATGTCAAGGAAAAATGAAATAGGAACCCTGGGGAATTTTCCCTCAAAAAGCTGGGAATAGGAGTTTATATTCGTCTTTGCATCCAAGGAGCCCGCATGCCGGGGGCGACCCCGAGATAAGCGCCATCGCAGGGAAGTCGAGCTATTCCATTTTCCGCACAAATATCTCGCTGGCAATCTGCTCATCGATTGCCACCTCCGTGGCGCCAAGGCGAAGCAGAAACGAGGGCCGCTTCTGATGCAGGAAAATCCTGCCGCCCGGGACCACGCCGAGATTGACCAGGCGGCTGAGCCGCTGATGGTATGGCGTTGTTATGAAAACTATTCGGGCATTTGAGCCAACCGGGAGATCTTTGAGCGGTATCACAATCGGCGCTACCTCACGTCGCGACTCGCGGCAGCATTCGCCCGGCGGGATACGCTTGCCGTGCGGGCAGGTCGGCGGATGGCCAAGCATTGTACACACCGATTCCGTGACTGCGGGGTCCAGGACGTGCTCGAATGAACAACTGGTCGAATGCAGGCCATTGTCGTTCAAATCGAGAATCTCGGAGAAAAGCCGCTCGGCCAGCCGATGGCGCCGCACCAGCAACTCGGCTATGGCATTTCCTTCGGGGGTGAGCTCCACCTTGCCATTATGATAGTTCAGAAGGTGGCGCTCGATGAAAGTATTCATCTCGGTCTTGGTGGGGATCGTGGCCAATGGCAGGCTCGATGGCTCTATCGGGGTCCGGCCATCCTCACGAGCCTTATATAAGGCCTCCAGCAACTCCTCCAGCGCATGTTCCCTATGGTCTTCCACGGGACGCCCCCTTTCGGGTGAATCTAATGAATTTGTCCACAAGCGAGGTCTTCTCCACCCAGGAGTAATGGCAATTGGGGCAGCAAATCTTGTCGCAATTGCGGCCGATTGGGCAACTCGAGCAAAGGCCCCTGGCGCTCTTGGTGTCAAATCGGTAACCACAAAGCTGGCACTTGGCTACCATATCTTGATTCCCCTTAAAAGGAGATTAAGCAGGCCACCGACCGTGATGGCAAAGGGAATAATGAAGAGAACCATTCCGAGCGCGGTCTTGAGTCCCCGCTCTTTAATAATGATGAAGAAATTGGCTATACAAGGAACGAATAGCGTAATGACAGTCATAGCGACAACCGTGCTGATCGGATCGAGCAGACCCTGGTCGAATAGCCCCTTGAATCCGGCAGCGCCGTAGTCACGCCGCAAGAATCCTAAAATGAAAGCCTCTGACGACTTGGCCGGCAGTCCCAGGATATTTACTACAACGGGGCTGAATGCCTTTTCGAGAATTTTCAGCGCGCCCAGCCTGTCGAGCGTGAAAAGTATCAGCGTGCCCAGGACAAAAAGCGGCACAGCCTCCCTCAGATACCATTCAAGACGCATAAGGGTCTTGACAACAACGTTTCTGGCCTGTGGTAACCGGAGCGGCGGAATTTCGAGGATGAAGTCTGATGACCGGCCGGGTATTACTTTCGAAGAAATGTAGCCGACTATGAATAGCACCATCAGGATGACCCCCAGCCAGATCATCACGGCCAGGCCCGATATTGCGCCGAGGATACCGAGCGTGACTCCCAGTTGAGCGGAGCACGGTATGGCCAGGGCCAGCAGGAAAGTCACAAGGACCTTCTCCTTCTTGGTGGAGAGGATTCTGGTGGTTAGGACAGCCATGGTATCGCAACCAAGTCCCAGGACCATGGGTAACACGGCACGGCCGTTGAGGCCAATCTTCTTGAAAATGCGATCGACCATGAATGCCAGCCGCGGCAGATAGCCGGAATCCTCGAGAATGCCGAAAGCCAGGAAAAAGGTGGTGACTATGGGCAAGATCAGGGCCAGGGCGTAAGTCAAGGCCATGGTGATAATTCCATACTCGCCTACGAATAGATCGCGCAAGAACGCCCAGGGAATATACGAGAATAACTTTGTAAACAGCGGATTGATCAAGGAGCCGAACAGCCTGTTCTCGAATAAGCCGACCAGCGTCTGGGCGCCGAAAACGCCCACGAAATAATAAAGGCCGATTATGACAAGCATCAAAATCGGCACGCCGTAAACCGGGTGCTGAGAGGTTATGCCAAGCGCTCGGAAAAACCGTGTTGCCGGTGAACCCTTCGCGGACACCACCCGTTGCACGAGGCGCTGGGCCTCCTCATTTCTGGCCTTGGCGATTATGAAACCGATAGGCTCCGCGAGCGAGCGCTCGAGCTGCTTCTTATAATTCTCCAGTCGTTTAATCGTATCGGCCGGATAGATTGACTTGATTGATGGCGGCAGGCCATTGTCGCCGCTCAAAAAGCTGAGAAGAATTCCCCGGGAATTTCCGTTAGTCGAGGCCAGCTCGCGCGACAGCACCTCGAGGGCATCTTCGATAACCGCTCCAAAGCCGAAATTCAGGCTTGGCACGGCCGCCTTTTTCAGCGAGCGCTTGAGTTCCTCGATTCCGGCCCGCTGTGTGGCGATAGTCGGAATTACCGGCACTCCTACCGCCTGTGATAAGGCAGGAATATTGATCTTGATGCCTGAGGAGGAAGCCTCATCGGCCATGTTGAGAGCTACTACCGCCTTGCGCTTGAACTCCGCCAGTTGCGACAGGAGCACCAATCCCCGCAACAGATTCTTGGAATCTATAACGCAGATGACTGTCGAATCGGGGTGGCTCAGGATTAAATCCCTGGTGACAATCTCGTCATCGGAGATTGGCGAAAGTGTATCCGCCCCGGGAGAATCGAAAATCTCCCGCGGGACACCATCGATTCTCATCCAGCCTACGGCGTAATCAACCGTCGTGCCAGGGTAATTGGAAACCTCGACGTATCTCCCTGAAAGGACTCCGAATAGCGCCGATTTGCCGACATTGGGATTACCAACGAGTAATACCGGTGGCAGAGTTGATTTAGTCTGGCGAGTTGTCATGATACAACATTAGAACAAGCCACGGGGCTTTATGGTAACCGTTTTTTGATCCCTTGATGCGAAAATGGCCCCAAAAAGCCTATTGGCATTTTTTGCAGAGGCCGTAGACCTCAAGGCGATGCCCCATCGGCTTGAATCCCACTCCCGAGGAGACTTGTTTGATGGCCTTGTCGATTGCGCCAACCACAAATTCCTCTGTCTTGCCGCAACTGGTGCATATCAGATGCCCATGCTGGCCCTTGTCGAATGCCTTCTCGAATCGGGCTCTGCCATCGCCGAAATTAACCTCCCGGGCCAACCCGGCCTCGGTAAGCAGTCTTAAAGTGCGATAGACCGTGGAGAAGCCAATTCTGGGGTCGGATTTTCTGATAATGGCATGAAGCTCATCGGCGGAAACGTGCTTCATGTTGGCCAGGAAAACCTCGAGGATCTTCTCGCGCTGTCCCGTCTGCTTCAGACCCTTCTGCTTGAGGAAATTTACCAGTAGTTCTTGTTCTCGTTTCATATTCTTCCTTCAACTGTTATTGGCCCACAAATCCTGTTCAAATCCCATTCACGTTACTGACATTGAATATCAAATTCAAGGATATTAAAAATAACTACTGTTGTCAAGTAAATTTTGTGGAATTTTTCACAAGGTAGGGGGCGCATTTCGCTTGACGCCTCAGCGAGGGCTTTGTTAGCGGCTCTTAGTCCATGGTCCTGTAATTAGGCGCCTCCTTCATGATCTTGACATCATGGGGGTGGCTCTCGCGGAGCCCCGCGCCCGTGATACGCAAAAATCTGGCTTTCGATTTGAGGGTAGCTATATCTTTGGCGCCGCAGATACCCATGCCGGCCCTCAGGCCACCCATAAGCTGAAACACCGAATCGGCCACCGAACCCTTGAACGGCACCCTCCCCACTATACCCTCAGGCACCATCTTGCCCGATTCGGTCTGTTGGAAATACCTGTCGGCGCTCCCCTTTCGCATCGACTCGATCGAACCCATCCCCTGATAAACCTTGTAAGAGCGACCCTCGATGAGTATGGTTTCGCCGGGCGATTCCTCGGTCCCGGCCAAAAGCGAGCCAATCATGACAGAATCGGCCCCGGCTGCCAGAGCCTTGGTGATATCCCCTGAGTATTTGATTCCGCCATCGGCGACCAGCGGGACATTATGTTTCTGGCAGACCGGCGCGCAATCCATGATTGCAGTGATCTGCGGGATTCCGGCTCCGGTAACGACCCTGGTGGTGCAGATCGATCCCGGGCCGATTCCGACCTTGACCGCTGAAACGCCGGCCGAAATCAGGTCCGCGGCGCCCTCGGCGGTGCCGACATTGCCTCCCATAATATCGATATTCGAGAACTTCGCGCGCAGCTTTTCTATCGCCGTGATGACACCCTCGGAGTGGCCATGCGATGAATCAATCGCGATAAGGTCTGCGCCAGCCTCGATAAGAGCCTGGGCGCGATCGAGCATGTCGCCGGTCACCCCTACCGCCGCCCCCACCCGCAGGCGCCCGCGCTGGTCCTTGCAGGCGTTGGGATATTGGATCCGTTTCATGATATCCTTGACAGTAATCATCCCCTTGAGATTACCCTCGGAGTCGACTATGAGGAGCTTTTCGATCCGATGTTTGTGCAGAAGCTCCTTGGCGCTTTCGAGGTCAGTACCCTCGGTGACAGTGATAAGATTGTCCTTAGTCATTACATCGGAGATGGGCACCGCGGGGTTGTTATGAAATCTCAGGTCGCGATTGGTGAGGATACCTACCAGTTTTCCTTGGCGGGTTATTGGTATGCCGGAAATTGAGAATTTTTTCATGGTCTCCAGGGCCTGGCCCAGGGGAGCGTCGGGGGGAAGCGTGATGGGATCAACAATCATGCCCGATTCGGAGCGCTTGACCTTGTCGATTTCGAATGCCTGTTCCTGGATCGAGAGATTCTTATGAACAATGCCGACCCCGCCCTGCCGCGCCAGCGCGATTGCCAATGCCGATTCGGTGACGGTGTCCATGGCCGCGGAGACCAGCGGAATATTCATGGCGATGTTCCTGGTCAAACTGGTGCCAAGGCCTATCTGGTGAGGCAGGACCGATGACTTGGCTGGAATCAGTAGAACATCGTCAAACGTTAAAGCCTCTCTAATAGGTTCCATTACTGCAAACCTCCTATATGATGAAAAGCGACTTCCCCGTTCCGGCCCGATCGAACAAGAGGAAGCGCGCTTTCCGAAACGACTATTCTAATTACTTTCTTCCTCGGTCCAGGTCAGGATTCTGCCGCAACTGTCACACGAGAAAATGCGGTCGCCCCGCCTGATCTCCTGGATCCGCTGGGGAGGAATCTGCTTGAAGCAGCCGCTGCAAGCTCTTTTGCGAATCGGCACGACCGCCATGCCGCCCTTGCCCTTGCGGACACGCTCGTAGACCCCGACCACCTGCTTGTTGATATCCTTGATGAGGTCTCGGCGCTTTTCGAGCTTATCCTCGATCTTGGCCTGCAGGGTCGATTCCTGGGCCCGCAGTTGGATAAGCTGTTCGCCATTTCTCGACTGGACTTCCTTGAGCGAATTCTGCAGCACGGCCAACTTTTCCCTGGCCTCATCGGCCGAGGACATCAAGGCCAGGATCTTCTCTTCCTTGTCGGCGATGCTCAACTTCTTGGAGTCGATCTCGGCCGTCAGCGCGTCGTATTCCTTGTTGGTCTTTATAACCCGCATTTGCTTTTGATACTTTTCAAGCTCCTGCTTTTCGGATTCGATCTCAAGCTCCCATAACTTCTGTTGGCGCTGGCTTTCCTCGAGTATCTTTTCATTCTCCGCCACCGCCTGGCCCATGCCGGCAACCTCCATTTCGAGATTGCCGATCATTTCGGGCAAGTATATTTTCGAGCGCTCCAATTCGCCCAACTGATCATCGATTTCCTGAAGACTCAAAAGCAACGTAAGGTCCTTCTGCAAAGTCAACCTCCATTTATAGATAAAAAAATGCGCCCAAATGGACGCATGACATTGCCGCGGTTCCTCATTTCGTATCCCCCACTAATCCGGCAATACTCGGCCGGAGAGGGGTCAATATTGACTGCGGGAATCGTACACCTGCCTTTTTTCATATTATCAAATGGTGGGCAATACTGGACTCGAACCAGTGACCTTTCGGATGTGAACCGAACGCTCTAACCAACTGAGCTAATCGCCCATTACCAATTAGCTAAAACATGGGCCCACCAGGGCTCGAACCTGGGACCCACAGATTATGAGTCTGTTGCTCTAACCAACTGAGCTATGGGCCCGTAACTCTTGGCCTTATATTATTCGCCGGCGATGGTTGTGTCAAGTCTTTTCACCGCCATGTATCTATGGGGGAATAATGTGCGATTTCCATTGTTCGGCCATCATCCCGCATCGACGCAAGGAAAAAGCAAGAGCCGGAATGCTCAATCCGACAAATGCTTAAGATGACCTATTGCGACTATTGAAATCCACCAATGGTGCCGACTCGAGGCCTTGCAAATGCGGTCGCCGGCAGTTTCAGGGTCGCGGCGAATTATGTCGGGCGCCTGTCACCATTGCCTGAAAGCAACAATATCCTTTTTCGAAACCCTCGATTGTCTGTAGAGTATCTTTCATCTCCACATAGACTTACTGCATCAACTGCAAGCGACTCGAACACGCTGGTCGTACTTGAGCAAGATCAAGAGAGCATAATAGGTTATCCATTTCGAGGGTTTGCCCTTTTCTTCTATCTCGACCCACATCTTGTTGTTGAGAGAGAATTCCAGATTCCAACGGCCGTCCGGCTTCATCTTGCCTCGTATGGCATTTATGGCGTCGTCCATGCGCGGATCATATTCTATATTGGCCTCTAACAACGAGCGCATCGCTTCGAGAACGTCGGAATTGTAGTCCAGGGGAAAGCCGAAACGCAGCCATATGTCCTTTGGATTATTATCCTCGCCCGGCCTCCTGAATTTCTCTCTTTCCTTCAAGAGAGCTTCGGCAATCGCCGATCTCGTTTCAGATTGCAGGGACGCCCGTCGAATTTTCCTCTCGCGACTTTTTTTATAATCAATCCATTCCTTTTGAAGCTTGGGAACGTAAAAATAAACGCGTTTATCCAGAAGCTGCCTTACGCAAATGTCCTTGGCCCGCTCGATTATCGGATTGGCCTCGGGATATTTGGCGAGCGCCATCAATACTTTGGGCAGCGCCAAATGACATTTCGGAACCAATGAGAATTCGACATCTCTGCAATCTATACCCTCATGTCTGATTATGGATCTGCCGATATTTTCGATAATCCCCTTCACCCTGATATCCAAATTGTATCCCAGGTTGGCAAGCCCTCTCGATATATTGGCCATCAAACACGCCCAGCCGGTGCTTTCCTTGGCAAGGGCCTCCTGCCAGGTTTGATCGTTCAAAATGTATTCGCATCCATCTCTGATAGCCGGTTCGCCGCCATCGGCATTCAAGTCGCCGAGAAATATTATCTGCCAATACCCTCCTTTGTATTTTCGATATAGCCTCGTGTCGCTCTTCCAGAATATATCCCGCTTTCTGAGTATTCCCTGGATAGCGGGATAGGAATTCAGCTTGCTTCTCTCTTCTACCAGGTTTTCCTCCGGCATCATCAAGATATTCTTCATTGTGAGGTATCTGACAGGTGGATTATCCCTCTGGCAAAGCCAGTCGACTACTTCGGACGGGATCGACACAATGCCGTCCACCTGTCTAATCCCGTTCTTAAGGCGCGCTATTTTCATACGAATTCTCCTCCTCAACACCCGATTTTGCCGAAATTGGCTGGGCGCCCTTTTCGACAATGATAGATAAGGCTTGAACAAAATGATATTTTTAATAAATCGTGAAAAACAAACGGCAACGCCCCGAGCCGGAGCAGATCCGGAACCGATGGATCAACCCCATTGATATTGGCTACCCACGCGCGCAATTGAATCAAGCCGGGGATATAAATTAAAATGAAATTGGCGGCCGAGGTTGTTACCACTATTTTCAACACCGTTGGCTTCCTCATCCGATGAAATGCCTCTCCCATAAAAAGCGCCGCCAGGACGAATCCGATTAGGTAACCCGAGGTGGGACCCGAAAATACGGCCAGGCCCCCTTTCCATTCGCTGAACCAGGGAATACCGCCAACGCCCCCGACCAGGTAAATCAACTGGCTTACTCCTCCCCACCATCTTCCCAACAAGTATCCCGATACAAGGACAGCGATCGTCTGCCCGGTCAACGGCACGGGAGTCCACGGAAGCTGCACGCGAATTTGCGCAAGCGCCCCTGTCATAATGGCCATGAAAAAGGCATAATAGAGACATCGGTGAATACCGGCGGTTCTTGTTTGGCCGCCGATAAGTCTCGCTCCAAACTCATTATCGCAGCAGATTCGGCCGTTATACCTCATATCTCTCCGGGCAAATTACCGTATTAATAGAGAACTCCCTTGTGAAATATAATGGACCGACCTCCCCATTGATTGCCGATGCGGGTGACTCGTGCATTGGGGAAGTTATCAGATGAGGAGGCCGATACCATATCTTTCCTTGCTCAATTACCAACTCTGACGATCAAACAAATTGTTTGCATGCCTTAATATGCCCTCTTATCCCGGCAAATTCCTCCCGACCACATGCGATAGCGGACAGCATCTCTGCCGCGGCCAGGCCGGCTTCAGGCGATCTATTCGGTGCCGCAGGATAAATCACGTGTCGGCCCTGCGGGATGGGCCTTGAGTAATTTTCCCGCGGCTCCCGAATTTCATCAATTAACTGCTTCCTTTTCAACGGTCCTGACCTGTTGCGATACAGAATGATCGTGCTCGATAAGGGCCACGATTCAATCTCCTGGACCATGGTCGGCTCGTATGCTTCATCACAAAGTTGCCCCGGCTGTACCTGGCCCCATGAGTTTAACACAGGGCCGCTGAAAACAGGAGTTGCCACCAGGTAATGTTCCTGAAGATCTGTCGCAGGAATTTCAGATCAACTGTAAAGCCCTTGTGACGAATCGACTCGCTTGCACGTCGTTTGGCGCCCGGCTTGTATAGCATGTCAGTTCTCTGGCACTTTTGTCTCCTTCTTGGTTATCCTCAATTCGGTTGTAATTCGGGCAATCTCAATGCTCGGATCAAGCTGCAGCGAATCCGGAGATAGGTATTTTCCCAACGATGCCAATTGATCGCGATCTAAGACCTTACTGGCATTGGTGATACATTCCAAATCCGCCGTGATGTAATCCGAAAGGAATCCATAATATTCTTTGATAAGGCTTTTGATCGCCAGGCCGTTGATGTCCGACCAGTCCGTGGAAACCTTGCTTATCTCTTGAAGCCGGATCTCGGCTTGAGCCCGAGCCTCGAGCATCTTTCGTTGTCCCAGTTGTACCACTGATTTAAGGCGCCTGGCCTGCGATTCGGAAAGACCAAGATCTTCTCGGCGGTCCAGAATCTGGCATACCCGAGTCCTGGGTAATGGCGGCACAGTCTGGGCAACGCCTATTGCCGAGAAACTCCAGACTCCAAGCGCCGCTATGACAAAAATTAATAGCTGTTCAACGATTTTGCTTTTTGCAGTGCAGGACATCCTCTCGAGATATCCCTCATAAAGATTCCCTTGCTTAATGGCTGCGTAAGTCGCTTGCAACAACATCGAATAACCCTCCGCCCCCCGGTAGTCCAAACACGATTGTCACTCGTTCGCCTCTAATACGAATATGTAGCTCGGAAGTGACAATAAATAATCAACTGAAATTCCATTTCTCTCGTCCGCCTATTGACAGTAATTGACAGTTTGAATTAACCGCAATCCTACCGGCAGCCGGCCTGCGCGAGTGACCCCGGCAGGCCGCGTCATCGGACTGACAAGAACGATTACGCTCGCTTCCGATATGACCCGGCGAATCAAATTATGCGATTTCCCTTAGAACGGTTCGCCGGAGTCTCCATAATCAGCTCCTCCGCAAATACAGTTGCGACTTCAATCCTGTATCGATTGTTAAGCGTTATATTTGCCAGGGCCCCCTCCCTCCAGGGTGCCCCGGCCACGCGCCTCCTTTGATTGCCGCCGGAGACGCTTCTCAGACTTTCTCTCGCCGAAAATTGGCGTAACTATCATCAATGACAATTAAGTCAGGCTGCCTATTTTCAATCCTCATCTTCATTGTATTGGCGGGCAGTCCTCGCACCATCGCAGCGCCGGCTGTACCTGCTTGAGATAGGCCACGTAGTAGGTGATATCGACCCCGTTAAACCTGCAGTCCCCATTGACATCGCCGGCCGCAAAGAACGGGTCTGTCACCCAGGTGCAGGGTGGAACGCAATCGACCAGCGGTTGATTGGCGCCTTTGAAATAGGCTACCCCATAAGTAACGTCAAGACCATTGGCGCGCCCATCGTCGTTTATATCTCCTACAATGTAGTCACAGCCTGCAGGCGGCCAGCCTCCTCTTCGAGTATATAAAACGGTCCCGGAATCACCCACCGCGTAGGCAATGCCGGGGCTGAGCATTTTCACGCGACGCAGGGTCACGGTGGTGCCGCTCTCCTGCAAAGTCCAGTTCTCTCCCCCGTTGGTCGTGGCCACTATGGTCCCGTTCTGCCCCACTGCCAGGCCTGTCATGTTATCGAAAAACGAAACCCCACAGAGCGCATCGCCAGTATTGCTTCTCTGATTCTCCCAGGTTTCGCCCGTGTCGGTCGACCTGTATATCATCCCGAAATCGCCGACCACGTAAACCATGTCAATCGAGGGGCAATCAACGCCATATAGCGAGTGATCGTCAACCCAATAGACTGTCGGCCACGAATATGCGCCATCCGTAGTGCGAGCGATGGCGCCGTCCCCGTCCAGGATACCGGCCGCGATGAATCCTGTGTACGAATCGGCAAATGCCATATCATTCGGAAAGCCCGGATCATCGTGTCCGTCAGCCTCATGGCGGTAGTCGAAAAGCGATGCCTGCGCATATTCCCAACCCCAATAAGTGGTCAAGACCCTTGACATGGTATGGATAGTGTTGCCTGACATAAATCCATCGGTTGCGTTGTACATTCTTATTCTTGTGGCGCTCGTCATCGTGTCCACTCTGATAAGCGTCCAGGTCGTTCCGCCGTCGTAAGTTCGTATTGTCGCTGGAAATGCGTCAATGTAGCTGTTACCGATCGCAAAAGAAGTGTCGGGATTGACCATGCTGATATCCTTCAAACAGAGTGACGGCGAGTTGGCCTGCATCGTCCACGTTCGGCCGGAATCAGTGGTGTGGAGAATGATATTCGAATCTCCGACCACAAAACCGCTCGAAAACTCGCAAAAATCCAATGACAGCAGATTTTGAGTTGTGCCGCTTGTCTGCCTGTGCCATCCGCTCTGGGCATACGACATCAAGAAAGGAATGATAGCGATAATGATCATCAGCGACGCCGTCCTGCGGATCTGATTAATGGAAATTATCTTGGAAAAGCTCGTCGGAGTTTTCATAACTGACTCCTCTTCAAATGATTTTTGGACTGCATTTTAAGGTTGGTGTTTTCATCTTGACTTTCGCCAGCGGCCCCCTCCATATAAGTGCCCCTGGCTTGGCGCCCCCTTCGATTGGTTCATGACGATTCCTCTCCGGCTGTCCGTCGTCGAAAATCGCCGTGATTTTAGATTGCGATGATGAGCTCGCGACGCGCAAACTCATAAGTCTCATCTAACCCCGGTTGGCGGACAGTCGGCACACCACCGTAGCCTCGGCTGCAGCCCCTTGAGGTAGGCCACGTAGCAAGTGAGATCGATCCCATTGAACCGGCAGCCGCCATTTACATCACCGGGCGCATAAAACGGCGAGAGCTGTGGGCAGGGGCCGTCAGGCGCGCCGCAGTCGACAGCGGGAACAGCGCCCCCCTTGAAAAAAGAAATCCCATATAAAATATCGATCCCGTTGGAGCTCCCGTCGCCATTGATATCGCCCACCGTATATTCACAGCCCAGGGGAGGCCGGCCACCTGTATTGGTATAGAGGATTGTCCCGGAATCGCCTACTACATAAGCCACATCGGGGCTTAACATCTGCACCCTTCTCAACGATCGGGACGCCCCACTCTCTTGCCTCGACCAGTTTAATCCGGCGTCGGTGGTGCTAATTATGGTCCCGGCCTCCCCCACCGCTAATCCGACCAAATTATTTGCAAATGAGATCGCATAAAGGGTATCATCGATGCCGCTCCATAGACTTTCCCAGCTTTCACCCTGGTCAGTCGACCGATAAATCGCTCCAGACATCCCTGCGACGAAAATGGTATCATGTGACGGGCAATCGACAGCAAAGAGCAGGACGTCGTCACACCAGAAATTGGTCGACCATGTGATCCCGCCATCGTCGCAACGACCGACAGCTCCGTCGCCATCCCATATGCCCGCCGCAATAAACCCGAGCATGCTGTCGGAGAATGCCCTGTCAAATGATATGCTTTCGTCATAATGCCCTTCGGGATCAAGGAACTCGAAATTTGTGACCTCTAAAGTACCCCAGCCATCGCAGGTCCTCAAGACACGGGTACCAAAAAAACCCGAGTTACCTGAAATAAATCCCTTCATCGCGCTGCACATTCTTATTCGAGTGAAACTCGCCATCATTTCCTGATAAATAACAGCCCAGGCGTTTCCACCATCGTTGGTCCTGATAATCGTGGCATAAAACGGGTCGACACTCATCATTCCTATGGCAAACAGAGTGTCCGGACCCGCCGAGCAGATATCCTTGAGAGATAGGAAAGGAACGGTGGTCTGCGCCACCCAGGTTTCGCCCGAGTCGGTGGTATGGAGGATGATATTTGAATCCCCGACCACAGTTCCGGTCGTCAGCTCTGTGAATTTCAACGAATTTAATGTATGCGAGGTACCGCTGACCTGGCGATGCCAACCCTGCTGGGCAAGCGGGGCCGCCGTGGGAATGAAAATAATCATACCCGCTGACAAGATGGCGCCTATGAGAATATTCATGCGTCCCCAATGTTCATCAGCCGCCGAGAAATTCGTATGATATTCCCCCCCCGAATCTCCTCCACAGGTATTTCCGCCTTTCCATCGTGATCTTCCACCTCTTAATTGCCTTGGCCGAGGATTATCTCAGGCTGCTCGACAACGACCCTATCATCATAGCTTGCGAAATCCACCTAAAGATGCTCCCCGGTGCTTTATGCATCGTGCCGTTGAATCGTCGCTCACTTGATAATTTCTGCCTCATCGAGCAGCCTTTTCACCTGATTTCCTTGTTGTCAATTCGTTTACATCGCTCGTTCTATTGCCTGTCGATTATGTTTCGTACTCTACGTCAATATCGCCTCCTTTGGTGTACCCGTCGGATGATATCAGCAACCTTGAATAACCCTCTCCTTCAGATACATGCCATTTTCCTGCCCCGGCCTTGCTGTCAAGACCGGGGCTGCCAACCAATCAAAAGGAGACTCGCATGCGCGAAGTCATTTTGAATCAAGGCCCCCTCGCCTTTCAAGCTGGCGAGGCTCCGGCCTCACTTTGGTAATTTCGTCGGTCCTGATTCTCTCGAAAGCCCCCGCTGGTGGGCAGTCCTCACACCACCGAAGCATCGGCTGCAGGCTCTTGAGATAGGCTACGTAGTAAGTGATATCTATCCCGTTGAATCGGCAGTCGCCATTGACATCGCCGGCCCCATAGAAAGGATCCGGGACCCCTATACATGGCGGAACGCAGTCGACCGGCGGCAGATTGCCGCCCTTGAAGTAGGCCACCCCGAACGTAACATCGATGCCATTGGCATGCCCCTCTCCGTTGATATCCCCCGGGACATATATACAGCCTGTTGCCACTTCAAATTCGACCGGAACCGTGAATTCCGGAGTATTATGGTCGTTTGAATAGATGCGCAAATTCCCAAAATACGATCCTTCAGGCAAATCGGCCGCGTCCATATGAACGGTTATGGGCAATGGAGGATCGTCGCCGGCGAGTTCCCCTTCATTTATGTCAATGGATAGCCATGGCGCCTGAGTATCGATCCGGAGACAATACCTCTTCGGGCATGGAGAGCCGCTCCAGAATATGGGCCTGACCAAAAGCCAGTAGCTGCCAGGCCGGAGAATAAGGCCGATTCTGGCCGTATCGCAGGCCTCGGCGCTGGCCGAGCCGATAATTTGATAATCTTGACAGTTTCCCGACCCAACATCGAATAGAGTCATCATTGCAGGAAGGTCCGCCACCAACTTGCAGTTTATATTCGAAAAGGAAGTCAGTGTAAAATTATACCAGTCATTATCCACCCAGGCATCATCGAACGTTCCCGTCCGGCCGCTGAGCCATCGCCCAAGTTCGATATCGGAAAAAACAGGTGGAATCGCGTAACAACCAGCGTTGAAGTGAGCGATGTATCCCGGGCCGCAATCCGGTTCTCCCTCTATAGCGGAATTAGGAGGAATCTCCACCGTGCAGAGTGACGAATGTATTATGTTGAGTGAGTAGTCGCCCGCGGCATCGTCAAAGCCATCCACAACGATGTAATAGGTATTGCCCGGTCTGACGATAAGGTCGTTGATTTCGGATAACGAATTGCCGCATCCGTCGTCATCGCACGCCACCGGATTGGACACGACATTTTCGAAAACATATATGCGCGAATCCCATTCATACGGAGTCGAACAGAGACCAACGCTCAAAGTTTCTTCCCGAGAAGGGCTGTACGCATAGACGACATCGGGCGCGCCATTATCAATCCCGCAGGATCCCTGATAGTCATCGAGATATGCAACCGTAGTCCCCTCGTCGGAATAAGGAATAGAGGCTATCGGCGTCGCAGTGGAGATATCATCTCCGCCCTGCATGAGCTTGGAGGCTCCGGCTTGATTCCCGGCCGTGACTGCGGCCTTTCCATTCTTGCCTTTTGCGGGCCGCGTGGAGACTGACGATATCGGCAACTGCGTTTGATCGACAACGATCCGAAAATCCAAAATTCCTCCGCCGGTATTGTCGATAGCAAGGATTTCATCATCGTATCCTCCCGGGCGCGCCGACCCGTTTATTGCTGAAGGTGTAACGGCCAGACTTGGAGTGCCAATCTGACAGTCGACAAACGCCACATAACTCCTGGGGCAGGGCCAGGCGGCGCAGGAGGTGGGAGAAATCCAGAGCCAATAAACTCCTGCCTCCACTTCGGCGGAGACTTCCGCCGTATCGCATGGTAGATTATTCGCCATGCTTATTACTTCGAAATCAGAGCAGTCTTCGGAACCGGCGTCGATAAGGCATATCGATACGGGGAAACCGGCAACCGCCTTCCAATTGATGAGCCCCTGGCTCGCTATCTGAATCCTATACCAATCGGTGTCACGGAGGTAATTGCCGGCCGACTCATAGGTGCCGCTTTCTCCGTATACGATATCGCCGGGGTCAATCGACTGAAAAATAGCCGGCTCGGAATTGCAGCCGCCGTTATAAATGTCGATATAATCGGGCCCGCAATTTTCCTCGCCCTCGTTAATCGCCGAGGGCGGGGCAACTACTTCGCACGCCGGGGCGTCATAAATATCCAGCCGATATTCCCCGCACGCGCCCATAAATCCGTCGACAACGATATAGTAAACGCCGGGATCGAGAATTCCCCTGACCTCCGACTGGCTTCCGCACCCTTCATCGTCATATAGAAATTCCGTCGAGGGGCCGGAACAGCAGATTTCCCGATACACCGCCAGTTTGGTGTCGTAGCTGGAGGCGCAAAGCGACATCACCAGACTCTTCTGCTGCGATATATTCAATTGATAAATAATATCCCGGCTGTCGGGAGCCTCCAGGGCGCACTGGTCCGTGAATTGACAGGAATTTCCCGAATCGCTGAATGGTATCTGATCGATAGGAAATGGATCATCGCACCAGTCGCCCGGCCGCAGGGGAGACGCTGCTTGTATGATCAGATTGAATTCCGATATGCAATAAGGTTCGGGCCAGCTGTCTATCATGATGTAGTAGGTCCCCGCCTGGAGCAAAAGCGATTCGAAACCATAAGGGTCGCCACTCCCATCACCGGCCTCGGCTATGCAAGACGAAAGACTGGGGGGGAAAGAATTATCGATTAACATGCCTGTCCACTGGGTTCCCAGCGGATCTATGCTGATGTCAAGCAACACCTGGCTGGCGACATCAAGTTCATAGACGATCTCCTCTCCTTCGTCATATCCGCCAAGGCAGGTGCGATGCAGGTCGTTTCCCTTTCCGCACGTGGTCTGGAAACTGTCCGCATAAGGCAATTGATCCGGCAGGTCAATTTGAATGTCGGGGGTGAGCGAGAATGGCGCCGTCCCGATGCTGGCGACGTAGTCACGCGGGCACGCCCAGCCGGAGAACTCCCACGGCCCGATCCAGAGCCAATAGACGCCCGGCTCGACCAGCGCCGTCACCGATATCGAATCGCACGACACGGAACTTCTCATTTCGAGTTCTTGCCAATCCTGGCAATCTTCGGAACCCGCGTCCATTATGCATATCAGCGGGTGGAAATCGGCGATCACACTCCAGGTCAATAAGCTTCTGCTGTCGATTTGAATTCTATACCAGTCGGTATCCCTGTATTCTTCGCCGTTAAAAATATAGGTTCCGCTCGTTCCGAATATGATATCTCCGCTGTTTACATCCTGGAAAACAGGGGGAACGGAATAACAGCCGCCATTATGAGTGTCGATATATTCCAGTCCGCAATCAGGCTCGCCCTCCGGATACGAGCCAGGCGGCGGACCCGCAACGCACTGTGCATATTCGAATAACTCGATTATATAATGCCCGGACTCGTACCGCCCTCCGGTCCCGTCGACCACGATGAAATAGCTATTTCCGGCCCTCAAAGGCAATGCCTCCAATCCCGACATCAGTATGTTGCAGCTATTATCGTCGCAGGCTATCTCGTACGATTCGCTGTTTTCATAAACATACACCCTGCTATCCCAAATGGGATAAGTGTTACATAGATGAATATTCAGAAGCAGATCCCGCCCCGGGGAAAAACCATAGACGACATCGGGAGCGCCGCCGTTGTTGCCGCATTCGCCGGAGTAGTCATCGCGATAACCGACGGTATTCCCGGTATCGGAAAAAGGCAACGATGGAATTATGTGCGCATCCTGAATTGTCTCGCCACCCTGTAGCAGCGCCGAGCCGGGCCGCCAATCCGGGCCTGCCGGCTTTTCATCGGGCATTTCACTGGCTAACGAGCAATCACTCTTCTTGTTACTCCAGCAGGATCGAATATTCGGATCATGGCCGGCCTCGAAACCGCTATCTTGGGGCATTCCTCTGCGGCCGGAACTGTCGGCGCCCCGATCGTCGACCATACTACGTTCAGAGGAAAGCTCATCATTGCCAGGCCCTATGCTGGCGGCATCTGTTTTTATACCGATCATCAACATGCCCGCCAGAGTCAGGTAGACAATCGAATGGCATTTCATCTTCGACTCCCTTATCCTCACCTGAAATTGACTTGTATCCTTGTGTCTGTTATTATCATCTTTCGCTTTACCGGCGAACCGGATTTTAATCAGGCTGCCCAACGGTGACTTCATCATCATAGCTTGCGAGATCCACCTAAAGAGCTCCCTGGTGCTCAACGCATCGTGCCGTTGAATCTCCGCTCGCCTGATAATTTCTGCCTCATCGGGCAGCCTTTCACCTGATTCCCTTGTTGTCAATTTATCTGCATCACTCGTCGAATTGCCTGTTGGCAAT
>Ga0154764_1069_pt1 | contig 83910 bp, 64 predicted proteins | sample Rifle2008BG16ft_FD_105772 | JGI IMG/M metagenome (GOLD analysis project Ga0154764, IMG submission 105772) | candidate division Zixibacteria bacterium RBG_16_53_22
ACCACAGCAATAGGAGAGCGGTCCCGGCTTTCAAAGCTTATTGTCGGTTTCAAATACGAATTCCTCGCCTGGAACAGGCAATATCAATCCTCCTTGATCCGAAAGTTCCTTATATTCGATCAGGTATCTCTTTCGGTCCTCCCGGCAATGAGTCAACGTATCAAGATGCATGATTACGGCGTTGGCCGGCCTTAAATATTCTAACAGCCTCCTTATCTCCGCAAATGACAAGGTATGCCTTCCCCAAAACGGCAATGTCGCCGCCCCACCGTAAAGTATCGCCAGGCTGATTCTAAATCTCTCCAATAGGCGCGGCAATTCGTCGAAAAGAATTGTGTCTCCCGAAATATAAATTCTATCCGATCCTCGTTCAACAATATAGCCTACCCCTTTCTTATAAAGCAAGGGGTCGAATCTTTCAGCATGCTTAACGGGAATGGCTGTAATCAAAATGTCGTTGACAGTCAGTTGTTGGCCAGGCGCTATGCCGTTTACATTTCTAAAGCCCATCCTCTGAAGCCTGCCAGTTCCATTCCGGGGACTAATAATATGAACTTCTTTTTGCAGCAATTTCGCCGCCTGCCTGTCGAAATGGTCGAAATGATGATGAGTAATCAGGACAGCCTCATTTCCTGATTCGGGGGCCCGGGAAGGGAAATTGATGAGTGGGTTCCGCCTGAAATCCCCGGTCCACGGCGACGGCCAAAACGAGCGCCCGGGCATAAACATCGGATCGACAAGAACCTTGTTCGGCCCAAGAAACATCTCGAAAGTCGCGTGCCTGTAGAATTTCAGCTTCAAGACTTTTCCTTTGAGCTCGAATTTATTTCATTTGACTGATCAATCCTGCAATTTCTTATATAAAGCTCTCGCGTCCAGGAGCGTTTGCCGAAAATAGGCATTTGTGGCGCATGTACTATCCATGGAAAATAGTTGTCCCAGATATTGATTTGCCTCAGATTTATCGCCCCGCCCCGATAAAATTCTGCCTTTCAGATATAGCGCTTCGGCGGCGCCGCAAGCATCATAATATAATGAGCTTTCCCAGGCGGATTGCACTTCTTTTAATGTTCGATCAGCAAGGTCCCAGCGTTCAAGTTCAATGAATGCGCGTGTCAGATGCAAGCGACCGCTGAGATCGAGCGAATTGGCAGCCGCCAGCGAATCCGCCAGGTTCATCATATCTGCATATCTCTTTTCATTGAAATAGATCGGAAGCAGCGATTTTTGGGCGCTGATTGACATGATACCTTCCGCCTCGACTGCTCTTATGATTTCGGCAATGCCTCTTTTGCGGCTGTCGCCGATAAATGGCAGCTTCTTTAGAATTCCCGATTTGGCCGATTTCCAATAGTGGTAGGCGCCGATTCCCGATAATGCGTCCGTGTATTGATCGTCGATCTTGAAGGCTCTTTCGAGATTCGAGCAGCTGTGATGCCCATCCCTGAAGGCGCCCCACCAACCGCCGTGAATCGATCGGTACAGCGCGCGGCACCCATATGCCGATCCGAGTACAAAATACCATTTTGCTTGATTTTTCTCCTGGTCGACCTTTCCTTCTGCCAATTCGATGGCGGTATCCAAGAAGTATGCCACCGAATCTGCATAGCAATCGTTGCGATATTGATTATTGATGGAATAATATGCCATGCCGAGAAGGAAGAAGCCCTGGGGATTGTCCGGTCGCTCATCGATCAAACGGTGGCAACTGTCTATGGCCGATACGAACTGCCCGCTCCAGATCATTTGCGTGATAATAGTGGTTTGTCCACTCTGAATAGACCTTTCGGTCCCCTGGCTTGGCCTGGCAAGTAAAACTAAAGCCAAAATACAGATAAGTGAGATCTGCAATTGCATCTTCGTTAATTGGAAACTCTGCATAAATTCATGACCATTTTGGTTTGTTGAGATCGCCCTGCTGAATTTTGAGGAATTGAGTATTTTCGAGGGGGTGGTTATGTTGCCTTTTATAAATCGCGAAATTCAAATTAGTCCTCCTTGCTATATTGTTGATAAGTCAGTCGCGGCTAATTCGAGGCACCATAATTCATACTATTGAAAGCACTGTTTGTAAAGTCAATAGGGGCCATCGGGAAATGACTTTCTTGATAGATGCCTCTTTCAAGCTCTGTGGCATTCGTATGATATTCAACTTTAAACCAATTAAAGCGCTTTTTGACAAAGCGCGCGGTAGATCAAAAATTCTATTTTAAGTTAGAAATCCCCGAATCGATTGTGATTCGAGGGCTTAATTTGGTAGCGGGGGCTGGATTTGAACCTTCGGCCTTCGGGTTATGAGCCGGTCTTAGTTTACTGGCAAGGGAAGACTCCAAGCATTAACCGGCATGAACAGAAAAGATTTACCCGGAATCTACTTTCCTGGTGTCTTCCGATTTTTTATGCTGTTTTGGCTTGGAATGTTAGAATGTTGTTAAAAAGGGTGGATTTCGATATACATTTCTCGAAAGTTACTGAGTGGATTTGTTTGATCACGGGGGAGAGTCTATGAGAACCTGTAGACTGAAAACCGATGAAGCATGGTGTCATGAGCTGGCCGCAACGTGGGCGAAGGTTATTTCAGCTGAAGCAGCTCTCAGAAGGACAAATTCAACAACATTCAACACGTTCGCAGTCACTTGGATATGCCTTGGCAACTGTCGTCAACGCACACCCAAGACTCAGGCGCGCCATCTCCAGGGCACTCCGGCAATTCGGAGACTCCGGTAACCTCGACCCTGGAATCGATTATTGAGCCCCCTCAGTTTTCCCCTTGCTATTCCATGCCTCAACAATTAATAATACTCATTATCAGCAAGAAGGCGTACCCCAAAAGCCCATGTTGCCTCTGATAATCCCACACAACAATGGGATAAGGCTTGGGGACTGAATAACCTCTCAGTTGGGAACAGCAACTTCCCTCGATTCGCTGGCATCGTTTAACGGTGGTTTCACTTGTGCTATTCTTTAAGAGATTCATACGGATTTTAAATGTGGCTTTGGAACAACCCGTATCAGTGCCAAATTCCGAACGTGATAGCCGCACAATCGGACGAACAGAGATCCCAGATCCCTCAGACCGCGCTATAGAAGACCGCCCTGCTAAGGACCCGGAATCTGTGCAGACCCTGGTAGAAAACCTCCCCAGCGCTTTCGTCTTACTTGACTTGGATTTGCGAGTACTGCTGGCCAGCTCGGCCATCAGAAACATCGGGCAGTGGCGGAAAATCGAGTCCAATAATCGGTATTGCTCCAAAATCATATGCGGGATTAAACCCTGCGAAGTATGTCGAACAAAGATGGCGCTTGAAACCGGCCAGACTCGGTCGTTCACATTCGCTGTCAACAACGGCCAACCTTCCGGTGAACGATACTTTGAGCACCAGGCAATCCCCGTTGTGGGTAAGAACGGCGACAGGCAGGTTCTGGTGGTACTGACCGACATTACCGATAGGATTGCCATAAGGGACCGCCTCCTTCGCGCCGAGAAGCTGTCGGCGGTGGGCGAGATGGCCGCTGTTCTGTCTCATGGGTTCAGAAACTCGCTGACCTCACTGAAAATGATCCTGCAATTGCACATAGAATCGTCGAACCCCGATGATTCTGAGATCGAATCCTTGAAAGTGGCCCTGGGGTCGGTGACCAGCATGGAAGGAGTCGTCGGCGAGCTCCTGAGCTTTGCCAATAACCGAAGGCTGGTCAGCCAGGAACAGGATCTTAATCTTTTGATTCGGGAAGCGGTTGAGCTTTCACGCCGTAAACTTCAGAGCGAGGACATAAGACTCAATTTGGACCTGGAACCAACTCTGGCGCTGGCGCAACTTGATGACTCCCAAATAAAAGAAGCTGTCATCAACCTGATTCTCAATGCGTGCGAGGCGATGGAAAACGGTGGTGACATATTCATAAGAACGAGCAACATCTTGATTGATCCCGGATCGAACGGAAGAGATTCTTCTGGAGATGCCGAAACGCTATCGGGAGCTACCCGATCCCGGACTGTCCCGGTTTCGGGCGAAACGAGAGTTCCGGCCGTGTCCTTAGAGATTTCAGACGAGGGGAAGGGAATTGCTCCGGCAAACATGGATAGGATATTCGACCCATTCTTCACAACCAAAATCAACGGCACCGGTCTGGGATTGGCCATTGTCAAGCGCACCGTGGAGGATCACGGGGGATCAATACGGGTGGAAAGCGGGCCCCGAGGTAGCAAATTTACCCTGACTATCCCTCTTTACGGACAAAAGCAATCGAACCGAGAGAACCATGGATAATATCCTATTGGTTGACGATGATCCGGCAATTTTGTTTGCGTTCCGAAAAGCTCTCGAAAAAGAGGGTCATAAGGTAATCAGCTTCAGATCCGGCCGGGAGGCCTTGCAGGCAATGGAGCGCGAGAAACCATCAATGGTCTTCCTCGACATCGCCATGCCGGAGTTGGATGGGTTAGCAGTCATGAAGGCGATGCAGGATGCGGGCTTCGACGTGCCGGTGGTGGTGATTACCGCCTACGGTAACATGGAAACGGCCGTCAAGGCTATGAAACTGGGGGCATTTGAGTATTTGACCAAACCGGTGGACGTTTTTCGCGTGCGTGCGGTGGCCAAAACGGCCCTCGAGATTCGGCGTCTGAAGCATGAGGTGGATCAACTTCGCAAGAAGGCATACGAGCCGCAAGATAGGTATCGTCTGGTTGGAAGCAGCCCCGTGATGTACCAACTATACAAGACGATTGGAACTATTGCATCTACCCCCAATTCCACCAACGTTTTGATACTGGGTGAAAGCGGCACCGGCAAAGAGCTGGTGGCGCGGGCCATTCATGCATACGGCGAACACTTCAATGCGCCCTTTTTCGGACTGAATTGTACTGTCTTGCCGGAGCAGCTCTTGACATCCGAGCTTTTCGGCCATGAAAAAGGCTCGTTCACCGGCGCCGTCGAACTCAAGAAGGGCAGATTCGAGGCTGTCGGCTGCGGCACGATATACCTCGATGAGATCGGAGACACTTCACCCGACTTCCAGAGAAAGCTCTTGCGAGTCTTACAGGAAAGAGAATTCGAGAGATTGGGAAGCCTGACGCCAATACCACTGGAAGCCAGGATCGTGGCGTCCACAAACCGCGATCTCAGATACCAAATCAAAGCCGACGAATTCAGAGAAGATCTTTACTTCAGACTGAGCGTCCTGGAGGTGGCCGTTCCGCCTCTGAGGGACCGCAAAGAGGACATTCCGCTCTTGGTGGGACATTTTCTCAACAAATATTGCCACATGGCCGGTTGCGGTCCTAAGGAGGTAAGCGAGGAGGCGTTCGATTTGCTCTTGAATCACGATTACCCGGGAAATGTCAGAGAGCTTGAAAATATCGTCGAACGCTGCGTGTATCTCGATAGAGGAGCGATTGTAACTCCGGAAACGCTGAGACAGTTCATGACGCCGTCGGACAACGGCAGGCTTGATCTTCCCATAATCAGCAATAACATCCACCAGGCCCGGCGGCATGTCATCGAATTGTTCGACCGGCGTTTCATAAAGAAGCTCCTCTCCGAAAACTCGGGCAATGTCGCCGCCGCCGCCAGAGTCGCCGGAATAGAAAGGCAGAGCTTTCAAAGGCTCATGAAAAAATACGACATCCAGGCCGACGAATTCCGCAGAAACTGACCGGCTTCCAATAGAAAAGCATTAGCCGGCCATACTTCCATTCGTAACCTCGGCGGTGACACCTGGCACAATTCAGGTTACGTTTTTACATATTTTATGGCATTGTGTAAAATCGCTGCAGGGGCTTAAGTATTTACATGCCAATGAATTGTGGAATAGTGAGAAGATCGCGTCCGGATGGCTTGAGATTTGCAGGAGCGAGCAACGAGACACGGCATCCAGACCCTCAAAAAGGAAGGAGAGCAAATGGGAAGATTTAGATTGCCGATCATCACTGCGGGAGTAATCCTGCTAATCAGTGGCACCTGGTTCGCCACCAGAACTGACGCCGTCCCATCGTTTGCCAGAAAGTATCAGACAAGTTGCTCCACTTGTCACTACGCCTTCCCGATGCTGAATGCATTCGGGAAAGCGTTCAACAACAATGGATACAGGTATCCCGGCAACGACCAGGACCAAGTCAAGGAAGCACCGGTAAGCCTTGGATCCGAGGCTTACAAGAGAGTGTGGCCGAACGCCATCTGGCCTTCGGATATTCCGGGGACATCTCCAGTATCGGTCCGAGCAGTGGGCAGGATTAACTATTTGCCCAACGGAGTAAAGGAAGGAGAGGAATCGGAATCGACGTTTGAATTCCCTCATGAGCTGGAGATCCTGGCAGCCGGAACCATCGGTGAAGACTTGTCTTTTTTCGGTGAGGTTGAATTAGAAAACGAGGATAACGATGTTGAAATAGCGTTTCCGTTTTTTATTCAATACGATTTTTCCGCGCGATGCCATCTCAAATTCGGGATGGTATCCCCGGATCCTACACCCGATCATCACCGGCTCAGTGTCAGTCATTATAACGTCACAAACATCAGAAACAGAACCGGGACCTGGAGGCTTCGCGACGAACAGGCCGGCATCTCTCTCTGGGGCGCTGGAAACGGCTCCGGAGGCAAAGGCGGTTACAAGTATGAGGCGGGAGTGGTTAATGGTCAGGAGATTTCCGATGTCAACAGCAATAAGGATGTGTTCGGGCGGGTAACATACAAATTTGGCGGCCTCGGGGAGACGGGGGGAACCGGGGGTCAGGCATCGGAAACGTCAGCGTTCTACAAGGACAATTCGGTTCGCATTGGGGCGCATGGCTACGTTGGCAAGGCAACCGACGCCGGCATCGACGAGGACTTTCAAGCGTTCGGCGGAGACGTTGAGGCGTGGTATGAGAATTTCATCGTCAACGCCGATGTTCTGCTCATGAGTTCCAAGATCGAGGGCAGCCCGGATAGGGAATCGATGGCCTGGTATGGTCAGGGGAACGGCGTGATTTACCCCTGGTTGATAGGCCTCTTGCGATATGAATCGACCGATCCGGACACCGATGACGATACGGTAGACCCTCAGACAAATCTGGTTGCCGGTATTGTCGGGATGGTGAGAGCCAACACCAAAGTAGCCATAGAATATTTCAAACCGCTTGACGACGCCAGAAAAGATGACGACAAGCTGACCATCCAGATCGAATTCGGTATTTGAAACCGGTCGAAAGAGAGGTGCTGAATATGTTTTCCGGATTCTTGAAAGGCGTTGCCTGCCTTGTTGTTCTCACGGCGCCACTGGCGGCCGGCGACATAAAGGGGAAGGCGGAATGCAAGGGAGCCAGAGATAATCGAGACGTTGTCGTTTATATCGAATCGATCGCCGATACAATCTTCGCGCCGCTGAAGGAAAACCCTGTCATGGATCAGAAGAATCTGACATTTATTCCCCATGTCCTGCCGGTTGTCAAGGGCACCACCGTTGATTTCTTGAACAGCGATGACGTCTTGCACAATGTCTTCACGCCCGATAAATGCGCCGAAAAAATGAACCTGGGAACCTGGCCCAAAGGCCAGAAAAAGTCCTACACCTTCAAGGAAATCGGTTGCCAATCGGTGATGTTGTGCAACGTTCATCCAGAGATGGAAGCCTGGGTGGTGACCTTGCAGAATCCCTATTACGCCAAGACCGGAAAAGACGGCGTCTATGAGATCGACAATATCCCGGCCGGGAAATACAAATTAGCCGTCTGGCATGAGAAACTGAAAGCGCCGAGTGTGGAAGTGGGAATTCCGGATTCCGGCGCGGTCGAGGCAAACTTCACGCTGACCAAGTGACTTCACCTTTGAGTCTCGACTGATTGATTTCAAGGGTATTCGATGCTATCAGATACATTGCCATGCAGGTCTTCGGCCAAGAGCGTAAACAAGGATTGGCTCGATAGAAACTTCCCCTGCTACTGGGCCTGTCCTGTTCACACCGAGGCCGGCCGATATGTGCGGTACATAGCTGACGGCGACAATAAGAGCGCCTACTATGTCGCCAGGTTGCCCAACCCATTTGCCTCGATCTGCGGCCGGATCTGTGCCGCTCCCTGCGAGACCGCCTGCCGTCGCGGTAAGATAGATAAGCCTATCGCCATCAGAGCCCTTAAGAGGTTCGCCTGCGAGCGATACGGTGTCGAGAGCTTGATTGACATTACCAGGATAAAAGAGGTTCTCGCCGCCAGGATAAAACCTCTGGGCCGATGGGTGGCAGTCGTGGGGAGTGGTCCGGCCGGCCTTTCGGCCGCCCATGACCTGGCCCTAATGGGCTATAGTGTCACCGTTTTTGAATCGCAGATGGTCGCCGGTGGGATGCTCCGCCTCGGAGTACCGGAATATCGACTACCCCGGGAGCTGATCAGGCTTGAGATAAACGCCATACTCAACCTGGGAGTGGAGTTGAGATTGGGCAAGGCCATAGGCAGAGATTTCGCGCTCAATGATCTTTTCGACAACGGTTATGAGGCGGTCTTTATAGCTGTCGGCGCTCACCGGGGGAGAAGCTTGAACATCCCCGGCGTCGATCTTGACGGGGCCTTCAAAGCAATCGATTTTCTTCTTAATGTGAATCTCGGTTACAAGGTGGATCTCGGAGAAAGAATAGTGGTGGTGGGCGGGGGCAACGTGGCCATCGACGTTGCCCGGACAGCGGCCAGGCAGGAACCGCCTCCGGCGGAGATCGTCACCGATATATCGTCGGCCCTCGACGTTGCCCGGTCAGCAGTCCGATTCGGGGCGCGGGAGGTGCATGTGGTAAGCCTGGAGTCGCGGCGCGAAATGCCGGCCACCGAGGAGGAAATCAGGGAGGCCGAGGACGAGAGAATAGTCTTTCACTGCTCCAAGGGTCCGAGCAGCATCATCGGCAAGGACGGCAAGGTCACCGGGCTGGAAACCGTAGATTGCGTTTCCGTCTTTGACGAGAACGGGCGATTCAATCCGAAGTTCGCGCCGGGCACCGAGGGCGTGATTCCGGCGGACAGCGTAATCCTGGCAATCGGGCAGAGTTCGGATCTGAGTTTTCTTTCACCGAACGATATGATCCGCATCAATCCGCGCAATACAATCGAGGTTGATCAGGAATCCTTATCCACATCTCATCCGGCGGTTTTTGCGGGTGGGGACGTAGCTTTCGGACCTAGAAATGTCATTGACGCCGTCGCTGATGGCCGCCGGGCCGCAAGCGCTATCAAGCGTTATCTCGGGGACAACACGCAGGAGAATGAGGAGTTGCTTATCGAGGTGCTGGAAACGACAAGCTACGGCCACTCCCTTTCATACGAGAGAATTCCCCGGCAGCCCGTTCCATTCCTGCCTATCGATCGCCGTATCGGCGTGGCCCAGGTGGAGTTGGGATACACCGAAGACCAAGCCCGGACAGAGGCAAAAAGGTGCCTTTGGTGCTGGGAGAATACGATTTTCGATGGCCAGGAGATATTCGGCACTGAATGCATACTCTGCGGAGGATGCGTGGATATCTGCCCCGAGGATTGCATCGAACTCGTTCCTCTTTTATCGGTCGAGATACCTCGGCAGCTTAGGGAGGAGATCAGCGAGGAGTTCGCATACCTCAACTTCCGGCCCACAGACTATCAATCGCGCCCGGCGGCGGTGATGATCAAGGACGAAGAGAAATGCATTCGCTGCGGCCTGTGCGCAAAAAGATGCCCCGTGGACTGCATCACCATGGAAAGTTTTCTGAAAAAGGAGACTGCCGGACTTGGAAAACGACAATGAGAAAATAATACGTTTCTATGACCGCCGGAGCTTCCTGAGCACACTCGGGATTGGCTGTCTGGGAGCGGCCTGTTTCGGCAGCGCCGTGCTGTCGGTCGAATATCTTTTCCCAAATTCAGTCCTGGAACCATCGCCGAAATTCAATGCCGGCCCGCTCGATCAGTTCCCTCCAGATTCGGTGACTGAAGATCTCGAACATAAGACCTTTATCATCCGAAAACGCTCGGGGGCGATTTACACCATGTCTGCGATCTGCACTCACCTGGGATGCCTCACATTCTACAAGCAGGAAGAAGGCATCATAGCCTGCCCGTGCCACGGAAGCAAGTTTACAAAGGAGGGCGACGTGTTCCGGGGGCCGGCGCCGCAACCGCTGCCCAGATTCTACGCAGAATTGAATGATCGTCTACAGTTGGTGGTGGATCGAAGCCAGGTTGTGGATCAAAACTTCCTTTTGAAAGTCTAGGGGGAGCGAGCCATGTCTGACTGGATTCAGAAGATCAGGTCGTGGGGGCCTGTCGGATCTATTTACCGAGGAGGAGGCGCCTCGAGCAATCTTGAACGATCGCTGACGATCTTCAACAATTTCTTTCTGCATGTTCTTCCAGTAAAGGTCAGAACCAGGTCCATCCGTTTCTCCGCCACCCTTTACCTGGGATACATTTCATTCGTATTGTTCGGGATTCTGGTCATGACCGGGATTTTGCTGATGCTCTATTACCGCCCTGCTGTCCCCCATGCCTACCAGGATATGAAGGATTTAAAATTCGTAGTTTCATCGGGAATGTTCTTGCGCAACATGCATCGCTGGGCCGCGCACCTGATGGTGATTGTCGTCTTCCTGCACATGCTGCGGGTGTTTTTCGCAGGGGCCTATCGCCCGCCGCGGGAATTCAACTGGGCGGTGGGAGTTATCCTGCTGATTCTGACGTTGCTGTTGAGCTACACCGGGTATCTTCTCCCCTGGGATCAACTTGCTTACTGGGCGGTTAGTGTCGGTGCCAACATGGTCAATGCCACGCCCATCATTGGCCCATCGATGAAGTTCATTCTCTTAGGTGGCCATTCCATAGGAGAGAACGCTCTGGTTCGATTCTACGTGCTGCATTGCGTCATAATCCCGCTATTTGCCATAATGCTCATCGGGGTACACTTCTGGAGAGTTCGCAAGGATGGCGGTGTTGTGCCCCTTTTTCAATCCACCAAAAGCAAAATCAGGTCGAGAGCTCGTTCGGATAAAAAGGTCGGGATAGATGTCTGACGCGGATCGGAAATTTGAAATTCAAAGAGATATTGACCCTATGGCAATTCCCAAGCGAGTAGCGTTCATAGCGCCGCGGGTATCCGCCCAGGTTAAATCCCGCGACGAGGAAATGGTTATGACATTTCCCGAACTGATACTCCGGGGCCTGATCGTAATGGAGGCGCTCGTCATACTGTTAGCGCTAACGTCTCTTTTCTTCGATGCCCCCCTGGAGTGGATAGCCGACCCCAATCACACGCCATCCCCTGCAAAAGCGCCATGGTATTTCCTCGGTATCCAGGAGCTTCTTCACTATTTTCCCCCGGTGGTGGCGGGTGTGTTGATCCCGATTCTCGTAATTATCGCCCTTATAGTGATTCCTTATTTTCAGATCAATATCAAGGGAGAGGGACTTTGGCAGAAAGATAGAAAGCGGACGTTCATTTTTCTGACGTCCGCCGCTTTTCTGATCTGCATTTTGAATGCCGCCTTTAAGGCCTGGGCAATTGTCATACCTACCTTGTCAGTTTACGGCCTCTCTCTGGTTCCTTTATTCTCCAGATCCAGCGGAAATGCCGTTGAATGGGTGAGGCGGAGATCGCTGACGGAATGGATCATGTTGTGGTTTGTGATCGTGGTCGCCGTTCTGACGGCAGTGGGAACATTTTTCAGAGGTCCTGAGTGGCGATGGACCTGGCCATGGATAGATGGCATCTACTGAACGGTTTCCTGCCATGAGAACTGGTATCTACAGGCTATTTGCGATCATAAGCCTCCTTTTCCTGGGTATCCTGGCCATTTCCCCTCTGAAAAACCTCTTTTCCGACTGGAGGAAATACCAGAGAGAGTACAACGAGCTGCTGGCACAGCAGCCGATGAAAACCCACCAGGTCTCAATCGGGATTAAGCAGATATGGGCGCAGGAGCTCGGCAAAGTCGATAGATGTGTATCATGCCATCTCGCCCTATCCGAGACCGGGCTGACGGACGCATACGAACCCTTCAAACCGCATCCCGAAATATATCATGATTATGAGAAGATAGGCTGCACGGTTTGCCACAAGGGGCAAGGACTGGCGACCTCGTCAAATGAAGCCATGAGCAGGACTGAGTTCTGGGAAGAACCGATTCTGCCCAGGGAATACATTGAATCGTCCTGTGGAATATGTCACAAGGAAGACAACGTCCCGCAGGCCGAGCATTTGAACAGCGGCCGAAAGATGATCGAGGAATTGAGTTGCGTCGGTTGCCATGTGATCGAAGACTTCTCAAAGGCTTTCACGCCGTCGCTGAACGGTATCGGCGACAAAGTAAATCGCCGGTGGCTGGTGGACTGGCTGAAAGCCCCTTACCAGATTAAATGGAATTCCCGGATGCCAGACTTCATTTTGTCCGACGAAGATGTCGAGGCCCTGGCGGATTTCCTCATGACTTTCAAGGAATACGGGAGAAAACTCGAGCCTATGCCCCCCACACTGAAGATGGATAGGTTTGATGAGAAGATGATTGAACTCGGCGAGGTTCGCTTCAGAGAAGCCCGGTGCATCAGTTGTCACACAATAGACGAACGGGGTGGACATCTTGCCTCCGAGTTGGGACACATTGGCAGCAAGGTCAGCCGGCAATGGCTGTATAACTTTCTCAAAAATCCCCGGGCCATGCAGTCTGAAATTCCGATGCCCCGATATGGTTTCAGTGAAAATGAACTCGAAGCCGTGACTGCGTACATGCTGACGGAACTGATTGACTGGGAGCGCGTGGAATCCGATACGACAAAAACCATTCCCGCCTTTGACCGCTTCGAGAAGGGCCTGGAGCTTTTCAACGAATACAACTGTGCTGGATGCCACGAGCTGGACTATCCAAAGGTCTCTCGGAACACGGGGCCGGAATTGACTTTCACGGGAAGCAAGCCGTTGTACGAGCTTCCCTTGTGGCCAGACAGCGACCAGATAGATCTTTCCTCATATATCTTCGGGAAGTTGGAGGACCCCCGGCAGTATGTGGGCAATCTCAGGATGCCGAAATACGAGCTGACACAAGATCAAATAATCGATATCACGGCAGCCATGTTGGCCCAGACCAAACAGACATTTCCCGCTGAATATATGGTTGGCGAATCTCAGCCTCGGGCCACTCAACTTAAAGGCCATTTCGGGGAGATCGTTCGAAAGTATTCATGTCTTTCATGCCATCTGATCAACGGTGAAGGATACTTGCTGGCCACAGATCTGTCGTTCGAAGGGAGCCAGGTGCGGAAACAGTGGCTTCAGAATTACTTCCGACTTCCCTACACTATTCGGCCCATCCTGACCGAGCGAATGCCAAATCTGTATCTGACAGATGACGAGATACAAACGCTTGTCGAGTATTTCGAGATGGTCCTGGTGAATGATACCATGGATACGATCAGATTTGATCTTGCAGACATGGACTTGATCTCTACGGGAAGGGAGCTTTTCCATGAAAAGTACGGCTGCGGTTCCTGTCATCAGATCGGCGGCGCGGGAGGATACGTCGGGCCTCCGTTGGACAACGTCGGTTCGAGGCTCACACCCGGGTGGGTCTTCAGTTGGATTTCGAATCCTCAGAAATACCGGCCGGATACGGTCGAGCCCAATGCCGGGCTGACTGACGCCCGGGCCAGGGCCATAACGGCTTACCTGATGAGCTTGAAATGAAGATGCGGACGGTACAGTTATCAATACTGTTTCTGGCTCTTATGTTCTTGTTCGCGTGCAAGGACCGAGCCCCAGTCGGTATTGCAGGTAAAGAGGTTGCCGTCTCCGACAGCACCATGAATTCGAGCAGGCAAGCGATGTATTCAATGACCTACTCCGAGCGAATCGGAAAAAGACTATTCGCGAAATACTGTGTCGTCTGCCACGGCCAAGAGGGTCAGGGAGACGGTTTCAACTCTTACAATCTCGAACCTCGTCCCCGGAATCTGGTGGACACGACATATATGAACACGCTTTCCGACGCACGCCTAAGTGAAATGATCTCCGCAGGAGGAAGAGGAACCGGGAAATCAGTGCTGATGCCTGCTTACGGCTCTACGCTCACCGCTTCCGAGATTCAGGATTTGGTCGACTATATTCGCTACATCAGCCATAGGTAAGTAGATCATTCCTAAAGAACGGTTCTTGCCGTCAAGACATTTTCCCGCTCACATCATCTTACAAGGACTAACTTTAGAGCCCGGGAGCGATTACCCGTTTGGAGTTTTATCATGTAGACGCCGCTGGATACACGGTGCCCCTCTTGGTCGGCGCCGTCCCATCCGATTCTTCCTTCGCCGGAAGCGCCCGCTTCGAAGCTCCTGATGATCTGCCCCAGGGAATTAGTAATCTTGATTTCACCTCCTTTCGCGTGGGAATAGGTTATCACCGTCGAGGAATTGAAGGGGTTGGGATGAGCGGATAGCCTTACCTTATCCGGGAGGTTGGCATCATACCCCTCTGCTGCCGATGTTACCACATAGCGACCCGACGCATAGTGAAGATCCACATCGCCTGTGTAAATACCCCAGAAGCAGTGCAGCAAGACCGTATCCGCCATTATCCGCCCCACGATGAACGGGTCGCGATCACGCGACATGTAATTGCCGGAAATCAGTTGTGGCTCGGCCCAAGTCTTTCCCCAGTCCCGGGAAAACGAATACAGGATTTTGGCATAGCCACAGCCAAACGGCCACTCATCCGCCCAAACCGCGTGGAACGTGCTATCCAATACGAAGCAAGATGAGGCGAATCCGGATTGCGTGTCGGTCACCCGGCACTCGGACAGCCAGGTTTGCCCGTTGTCGGTGCTGGTGCGGGTGAGAATGTCGCCCGAGAGCCCGCACATGCTGCCATACTTGTAGTCGAACCAGGCGGCGATTAAGTTGCCGGCGGAATCGGCATGGGCTGAGGGAAGTTGGCCAGCATGGCCATCCTGGGCAGAGAGCCTCGCCCGTGCAGCCCATGTCAGGCCGCCATCGGTGCTCACGGTGTAGAAAATGTCGGCTCCTTCAAAATGCAGTGGGTATACGATATGCACCCTTCCCCGGGAATAGACCATGGATTGGTACTGATCGAAACCCCACGTCAGGGGGTCGGCTACAGCGCTGTCCCCCCAGGCGATCCCGCCATTGAGGCTGCGGAAGGAAAGCAGGTAGGAATCGACAAAGTCTGCCACCCGGCAGGAGAGAAAAAGGGTATCGCCGTTAGCGGCCAGGCGCGGGTACTTCAACAGGCCAAAGTCGTCATCGCGCCGAAACACCTGGTGCGGGGGGGGTCCAAGTCTCCCCGCCATTGGAACTGGAGATATGGTAGACCTGCTCCCGAAGCTGGCCATGGGGCTTGGCCAGCCAGGCCAGATGAACCCGGCCTCTGGAACAGACCACATCCGGCTGAGAGCAACCCTCGAACGTGTCGGCCGGGGCATGCGTGATGGCGTGACTCCAGGTGATCCCGCCATCGGTAGAACGGACATAGTAGAATTTGACCGGAGACGCTCCCCCAACGACGTAAATATTGTCACCGTGCAGGGATGCTCGCGCATCCCCAAAACCGATGCTGTCGGTCAACTGCACCGGCTCCGACCATAGGACTTGGGCGGGGCTTGTTAATGGAAAAGCCAGCGTGAGGAAAAAGGTGATTTGGGAGACAAACCATGTTGCCTTGAGCATACCTCTAAGCCCCTTTCATCGGGGTTATAGGCTTCTACTTCTTGCCCCCAACGCCCCCCCAGCGCCATCGGATCGCTCTCTAGCAGAGGTTCTTCACCCGCGATTTAATCTATCGTAAAATAGACCACTGTCAAGGCCTTTTTAGGTTATTTTTCATCCACAGTAAGAAACACGCGACAAGTGGGACATTGCCACTAAACCCGATTTAGTGGCAACCGGCCCTAAATTATTTTTTATTTTCCTCAAGGGCCACTGACAGTAGTTGTCGGTGGACTGTTTCACATTAGGGGAGATAAAATAGGCATTGATTTTGACGGCGACCATATTATATTGCTCTCGCTCCATTTGTATCATTGGGGGGATGTGGTTCCGACAAAATATGATTGAATCGTATTACTTCAGATGAATTTTGACGGATTTGAGCCATGACAATCCGAAAGGAAATCGTGCCGAGCAAAATTAGGTGAGGACAGTAACATATTATTTAGATATGGAGAAATCATGGAAAAGAGACGCGATCTTGAAGCCAAAGACAGAAAATGGCATCAGAAAATGATTGAAATCAAAGTCAGGTTTTGGACTAATGATTTAGGCGATGAACCCGAGAAAGTGAGACCAAAGCATGCCTGGACGAGCGGTGTGGTCCGTGTCAGAAGAAACGATACGCATGGTATAATGCCAAAACATCCAATCCCGTTCAATAGCTTGATGGAGTTGCCTGGAATAATAGAAAGGGCACTGATTGACCATAGTATTGTGCTTCATCCAGGCGTAAGAATGAAAAAATACCTGAACATTGATACAAAATAAAACGCTCGAAGTATTATGCGGCATTGAATCGCCTGGTCCGAAACTTTGTTGCCATAAATAAAGCCGTCAAGTGAGTCCACTGGACGGCACATTAGACTTCCCGCTGGTGATGCCGGCGCCAACGGTGTCACCTGCGCATGACTTTCCTGGTTTCATATCTCAAGGGTTATCGGGGGCCGCTGATTAGGGGGGATTGTGATTCGTAACCGGCAGGTGGACGGTTCAAGCCCGCCCGCTGGCTGTTTGTTTTGGGGCAGCGACTTACGAGGGCTGCCAACCCCTGATTCTGGATGAGTCAAAGGCTCTCTGTGAACAATCATATAATAAGCCTTATCATCCATTTGTCGAGAAAATAATCAGCACATCAAAAGAATATAGCTTTCTGTTCGATATTATTTAGCCATCGTGTGGGCATCTCTTCGCCACAGGTCTGTATTAGCGTCTATAAAGCTTTAGCACGGAATTTCGTACGCGAAGCGATCGATTTGCGACCTGCCGGAATGAGGCCACTGGCATTCCATGGACCTCGCTTTGCCGCCCTGCTCTACGGCCAGACTAAGGGGAGGATTGCCGCATGAATATAAGGGCGTATTCGCTGCCTACCCCTGTGCTATACACCCCGAAAACCAATCAAGACCGTCTCTAAACACAAATCCTCCGTCTGCCCAAATTCCTCTGGACCGAAACAGTCTTAAAATAAGGATTCATTGTTTCCGAATTGTCCGACGACGCACATTGTAGATATATCACACAAACCAACGTTGACATCAGCCCTGACCGCGGCAGAGCAAAGCACAACCGACAGCAAAGCCGACGCAATGTGAGTTCTCCTGATCATCTCCAACCCCCTAATTGGATTATAAATTCAGTCCTATGTGTCTTTTTATGAATTTACCATGGCCAATGTCGCCTATGAATTTGCCTTTTTTGGCGACTAATTTGCCCCGGCTTATCGTCGTATCCGGATATCCTGTCAGCTTTGCGCCCTCGAATGGCGACCAGTCGCAATTGGTTTGAAGATTCCTATATGATAGAGTGACTTTCCTTTGTGGATCAAACAAAACAAGGTCGGCATCGGAACCAACTGCGATTGTGCCTTTTTCCGGATACATCCCCATTAGCTTGGCAGGGTTGGTACAAAGTGCCCGCACAAGCTGATTTTCCGTGATGCGTTTCTTGCCAATCCCGTAAGTATACATCAACGGCAAGAGAGTCTCTACGCCGGGCAATCCGAATGGTATTTTCGTGAAATCGCCCTGCCACATCGCCTTCTGCTTAGTGGTGAAAGTGCAGGTGTCGGTCGCGACCGTAGAAACATCCCCGTCGGCAATTGCCTGCCATAATCGCTCCGAGTCGTCTTTCTTTTTTATCTGCGGGCAGGTGGCATAGAGGTGTCCGTTAGGCTTTTTGAAAACGGAATCGTCCAGCAAGAGATACTGCGGGCAGGTTTCGGCATAGACATTTAGCCCGCGCGCCTTTGCCTTGCTGATGATCTCTGCGCCATCAGCAGTTGACATATGCACTATATAGAGCTTGCCACCAGTCGCCTCTGCCCATGTCACGGCACGAGAGATAGCCTCGGCCTCGATGTAATTGGGGCGCGACAGGACGTGGCAATAAGCGCCGTATTTCTTCATGTCATTGGGATTATGATAGCGGTTGATCAGAAGATCAAGCACCCTTACGGACTCCGCATGAACGCCCACCATGCCGCCAAATGTGGCGGTTTCCTCCAACGCTGCATAGAGCGCATCATCATCACTGATCATGCCCTCTTTGGCATATATCATGAACATCTTGAAGGTCGTGACCCCGTCGGCGGCAAGCTTCTTCAATTCATTCCTGGTTCTTTCATTCCAATCGGTTGGCACGGCATGCACAGCATAATCGACAGCGACCTTGCCGTCCGCCTCAGCACGACGAGCTTCGACAGCCTCACGAAGTGTCTTGCCTTTCTTCTGAATGGCGAAATCAATGACTGTGGTCACCCCGCCGCAGGCCGCCGACTTGGTGCCGTTTTCAAAATCGTCGGCCGACACAGTGCCGCAAAACGGCAACTGCAAATGCACATGCACATCGATTGCGCCGGGAAATATCATCTTGCCGTGCGCATCGATCGTCATACCGGCATCACCGGGAAGCGTCTGCGCGATGGCCGTGATTTTGCCCTTCTTTATACCAATGTCGGCCTTGTAGCTTCCCTCGGATGTTATGATTCGTCCGCCCGTGATCTTGAGGTCCATAGATCCTCCTTATATTGATAGTCTTTATGCCGCAACTAATTTAGCACAATCCCAAACAGGGCAGACCTGGACACAAAGTGAACAGCCCGTGCATCGGTTTCGATCAACCTTCGGAATTCTGTCGGGGCCGGCTGTCAGCGCCTGGTAGCCGGCATCACGGCAGGAGATCACACAGCGATCGCATTTTACGCAGGTTGCCTCGTCAATCTGTGAAATCATTTTCCTTTCGCGGTCAAGATTGATGTGATCGGTGAGGAATGGAAGAGACTTGCCGATGAACTCCTCTATCCGAGTAAAACCATGATCTTCCATGAAACCAGCGAACCCATCTTTCAATTCCTCGATTATTCCAAAACCATGAAACATGACAGCGGTGCAGAGTTGAACATTGGTGGCTCCCAAAAGGATGAACTCCACAGCGTCGCTCCAGGTCTCGATTCCGCCTATGCCGGAGACCTGAACCTGCAGGTCTAACGAAATGCCGGCGACCGCCTTCAAGGCGATTGGTTTTATCGCTGGGCCGGAGTATCCGCCATGAGTGCTTTTCCCGAAAACGTTGGGAAGAGGGGCCAATGTCTCCAGATCAACTCCTGCTATTACTGCCACCGTGTTAATAGCTGAGATTGCATCAGCGCCAGCCTTGACCGCCGCCTTTGCCGGGACACGGATATCGGCGATGTTGGGCGTCATCTTGGCAATCACCGGAATTGTTGACACGCTTTTCACCCAGTCGGTCACCCTGGCCGTAACCTCGGGGTCCTGGCCAATTGCCATACCCATCCCTTTTTCGGGCATCCCGTGCGGGCAGGAAAAGTTGAGTTCGAGCATGTCGGCGCCGGCGTTCTGGCACATCCTGACAAGCTCCTGCCAGCCGACGCGATCGTTCCCGCCAGCCATGATACTTGCCACAAGTAGCTGCCGCGGGAATTGCGTCTTGATGTCGCCGATCTCTTTAAGCCAGATATCTAATGGCCGATCCGTGATAAGCTCGATATTCTCCAGCCCGTAGAGCTTCTTCGCCTCATCGGAACGGCCGGCGAATGATAACGATGCCAGCCTCGGAGTGACATTCGCCAGCAGGTCGCGGTCATGGGCCAACGTCTTCGTTACGGCGCCACCCCAGCCGGCCTCAAACGCCTGTTTTATCATTTCCCCTGTGCCTGTTGGCGGAGCTGAAGACAAGATGAATGGATTCGCCATCTCGAATCCGCAGAACCTGACCGAGAGATTTGTCTGGGTGGCCATTCTCATAACAATGCTCCTTTATCGGGATTGCCTGTTTTCCGTGATGAATTTGTCGATTCCAAGCGCGGCGCATCTGCCATCCGCTACCGCTTGTACGGCCGTCGCACCACCATTGATAGCATCGCCGCCGGCAAAAACGCCCGGCATTGAAGTCGCGCCCGTTTCCTTATCGACAATGATCAAACCACGTGAATCGGTGGCTATTCCGCAGTTTCCTTCGAATGTTGCCTCCTGGCCTATGGCGAGAAGAATGTTGTCGGCTTCATAATCCTCTCCTGAAGAATCGATCATGATTGGCGCCGGTCGCCCAGTATCGTCAGGAGAACCAGGCATGGTCTTGGCAAATGTCACAACAAGCCTGCCGCCAGTCACAGAGAATCTGAGGGGCATATGGTTGAAATGGAATCTGACCCCGTTCTTTTTCGCCGATTGGATTTCTGATTTGAAAGCCGGCATGTCATTTTCACTTCGTCGATAGAAAATCTCAACTTCGCATCCTGCAAGGCGCGCGCTCTGCGCAGCATCGATGGCGGTATTGCCCCCGCCAATAACGATGACATTCCTGCCGAGATTGATCATGGGCGGTTTCCCGTGAAGCTCAGCGATTCTTCTATCCTTGAGAAATGATGCCGCCTGATACACGCCATCGATATCTGCCCCCTCTATGCAAAGAGGGGTTGCGCGATACGCGCCGATTCCAATGAAAATAGCGTCATATTTTTCCGAGAATTCTGCTAATTTTCCGATTTTCGAGCCCGTTATGATCTTCGCGCCCATAGCCTTCACGTATTCGATTTCATCTTTGACCATTTCGGGGCTAAGGCGATACGATGGGATGCCATAGGTCAGAATTCCGCCGGGGAGATCTTCGGCCTCATGAATTTCTACGTCATATCCCAGTCTGCAAAGCTCAAATGCAGCCGAAAGCCCGGCCGGGCCGGAACCGATAATTCCTACCGAGAAACCGTTTGGTTCTTTGACAGGAAGGAGGCTCATGCCGTGCTGCCTGTCGTATTCCGCCACAAAGCGCTGCAACGCCCCAATCGCGATCGGCTTCTGAAGCTTCGTTGTGCACCTGAATTCGCAAAGCTCGCCGACCGGGCAGATCAACGCGCATGTTCCGGCGAGAACGTTGGACTCGCGCACGGTCTTGATCGCTCCCCGGAAGTTTCGTTGTGCGATCTGACGGATGAATTTCACTATATCGTTTGCCGCCGGGCATCCTTGACGGCAGGGGGCGTCAGCGCAAGAAAGACAGCGCGAAGCCTCTACGACCGCCTCCTGCGCGCTCATCAGGGGAGGAAGATAATTGTCGGCGTTCTTCATCTGCGCTGGTTCTCAAAATACTTTTTTGAACGCCTGCTCCAAAATCGCAAGGGCTCTATCGATGTCGTCGTTTTCGATGCTAAGCGGTGGCGCTATCCTGATGACATTTCCATAGAGCCCGCCCTTGCCGATCAAGAGCCCCGCCTCTTTGGTCAGCTCGAAAATCTTCACGACTGTCTCGGAATCTGGCACTTTTTTGTCACCGATGATTTCAAGAGCAATCATCAGCCCCATGCCGCGGACCTCCCCAATGAAGGGATATTTCTTCTGCATCCGCTTGAGTCTGTCCATGAAATAGCTTCCGGCCTCGGCGGCGTGAGCCGGAAGGTTCTCTTTCTCGACAACCTCGATCGTGGCCAGTGCCGCAGTGCAGGAAACAGGATTTCCTCCGAATGTCGAAATAGAAAAACCAGTCAATGATGATGCAACTTCAGATGTCGTGATCGTCCCACCAATTGGGAAACCGTTGCCCATTCCCTTGGCGAATGTCATTATTTCGGGCTCGACATTCCAGTGCTCGATGCCGAACATCTTGCCGCCTGTTCGTCCAAAGCCCGTCTGCACCTCATCGCAAATGAAAACCCCGCCATATTTCCTGATGATACCCACCGCAACTTCAAAATACTCTTTCGGAGGGGTGACAAAGCCGCCGACGCCTTGTATCGGCTCAGCCAGGAAGGCGGCGACCCTGCCCGATGTCGTCGTCTGAATCAGCTCCTCCAGATCACGCGCGCAGGCTAAGTCGCATGATGGATACTCCAAATGGAATGCGCATCGATAGCAGTAGGGCGAATGCGCGTGCTTGATCCCGGCAACGGTGCTTCCAGCCTGACGCCACTTGCTGTGTGCCGTGAGATTGAGCGCCAGATTGGAGCGGCCGCTGTAGGCATGGCGCAGAGCGATCACCTCATCACAGCCGGTATGTTTCCGCGCCAGTAAGACTGCCGTCTCATCGGCCTCAGTTCCCGAATTAGTAAAGAAGCTTTGTTTGAGCTTTCCTGGAGTGATCACTGCCAGTTTCTCCGCCAGCTGCACCTGCGGAATCGTCTGATACAGGGTTGACGTATGTTGGAGTCTGCCTATCTGCTCGATGACTCTGCCATTGACATGTGGATGTGAATGGCCGAGCATGGTTGTCAGAATTCCTCCAAAAAAATCGAGATACTCTTTGCCGTCGTTGTCATAAACGTGCTGGCCCCTGCCTTCCGTCAGCACCAACGGCTCAGCGTAATAATTCTGCACACACGGCATCAAGAATTCTTTGTTCTTTTTTCTGATCTCTGTAGAATCCATCAATCATCACTCCATTAGTTATGGCAATAGCCGCTCTATGTCGCCATACGTTTCCGGCCTGCGGTCGCGGTAGAATTGCCAGACATTTCGGACCTCAAGTATCATGTCGAAATCGATCTCCGCCACAACCACTTCATCGACATCGCGTTTTGCTTGCGCCACGATACGTCCACGCGGGTCGCAGAAATAGCTTTTGCCGTAAAACTCGCCGATATTCCACGGCATCTCGCGCCCCACACGATTGATCGCGCCCACGAAATAGCCGTTGGCCACAGCGTGGGCCGGCTGCTCTAACTCCCAGAGATATTCTGAGAGGCCTGCCACTGTCGCCGACGGATTAAATACAATCTCGGCGCCGTTCATGCCGAGTATGCGCGCCCCCTCGGGAAAATGGCGATCGTAGCAAATGTAGACACCCACTGTTCCGTAGTGAGTCTGGAAAACCGGATATCCGAGATTCCCAGGCTTGAAATAGAACTTCTCCCAGAACCCTGGATGAACATGTGGAATATGATTCTTCCTGTATTTCCCCAGGAATTTGCCGTCGGCGTCGATCACGGCTGCTGTGTTATAATACACTCCAGCCATGACATTCTCGTAGATTGGCACGACCATCACGATACCGTGTTTTCGGGCGAGCTCTTGCATGAGCTTTGTTGTTGGCCCTTCGGGGATTTTTTCAGTCAATTCGTACCATTTCGGATTTTGCTCGGCGGGGAAATAGGGACCGTAAAAAAGCTCCTGCAGGCATAGAATCCTGACACCTTTTGCCGCCGCCTGCTCGATCAGGCTCAGATGTTTTTCAATCGCATCAGATTTTATCTTCTCCGGCAGGTCGTCGGTGGTGAACAGAGGATTTGACGCCTGGATCAGGCCGCACGTGATCTTTCTTGCCATAACAGGTCTCCCTCGAAATTGTCAAAACCAACGGGAAATTATGATTCTCTTGTCTGTGTAGAATTCGATGCCGTCGCGGCCGTACGCCTTCAAGTCGCCAAAGAACGACCGTTTGGCACCGCCAAACATGAAAAATGCCATCGGCGCCGGCACCCCGATGTTGACGCCGATCATTGAAATGCCAGCCTCATACTTGAATTTGCGGACAGCCTTACCGCTTTGTGTGAAAATAGATGTGGCATTGCCATATTCGCCTTGTTGAATGACCCTCAGCGCTTCATCGATATCATTGACTTTCATCAAACAGGCGACCGGGCCAAAGATCTCTTCGCGGGAAATTGTCATCTCCGGTGTGACGTTGTCGAAAACGGAAGGCCCAAGGAAAAACCCCCTGAGATTTCCTGCAACTTGAGGCTTACGGCCGTCGAGAACCAACGCTGCCCCGTCTTTGATACCCTGTTCGATATATGATATCACCCGCTCTTTGTGTTTCTGAGAAATGACCGGGCCCAATGTCACTGATTCACTAAGGCCATTGCCAATCTTAAGCTTCTTGGCTGCCTCAACCAGCTTTCTTTTCAGCGGTTCATGAATATCTCCTACAGTCAAGACGATGCTTGCCGCCAGGCACCGCTCGCCGGCGCATCCATAAATCGAATCGATGAGGTTGGCGACCGACTTGTCCAGATCGCAATCGGGCATGACCACCACGAAATTCTTGGCGCCGCCCAATGCTTGCACACGTTTGCCTTTAGCTGATGCCTCGCGATATACCGATTCCGCAATCTTGGAAGAGCCAACAAATGATATACCGACGACGTCAGGATTGGCAATTAGCGCCCTCGCCGCGTCGCCTGCTCCGTTGATTAGATTGATGACGCCTGGTGGGAAACCAACCTCGTCAACCAGCTCGAAGATCTTCTTCTGAGACATCGGTGTTTGTTCCGATGGCTTTACAACAAAAGTGTTGCCGCAGGCCACAGCCAACGGGAAAAACCATAACGGCACCATGGCTGGGAAATTGAAAGGCGTAATGCAGGAAAATACCCCCAGGGGTTGTCGGACGACTTCGCAATCAACACCCGAGGCGACATCCTCAAGATTGGCCCCTTGCATTAAGCTTGGCACACCGCAAGCGACCTCGACATTCTCGATCCCCCGACGTACCGAACCGCGCGCCTCAGCGATCGTCTTGCCGTTTTCGCTGGTCAGGATTTGAGAAATCTCCTCGAAATCCCGTTCCAGCAGCTCCCTGAGCTTGAAGAAATACCTGGCCCGAACAATAGGTGGCGTCTGCCGCCACTGCGTGAAGGCTCTTTTTGCTGCCCTGACAGCCTCGTCGACTTCGGCTTTAGCTGCAGGCTTGACTATTGCCAGTTGTTCGCGTGTAGCCGGATTAATGACCTCAAGGCACTCTGTTGATATAGATTCGATCCATCTTCCATCCACGTAATTTGGCACAACGGGGGAAACAGCTTTCATTGAACCTCCAGGAGGTGAAATTATAGATATGCGCGGACCTCAAATTACATAAAAGCCTCCCATAAACCAAATGATTTTTCCCGAGCCTTCCGGCTCTCATCTGGCCTGAGGCATTTTCTCCTGCTCCAATCGTTATTACACAAACTCAGATTGACGCGGCATAATTGGCGCATTTAATACCAGATGAAAGTTTCTTTTAGGATATAGGATTGCTTCGGTTCGGATGAATTTGGACAGACGGAAGGTTTGAGGTAAGAGACGGTTCTGATTTGCTCTTGGGGTGGAATGGAGGATCTTGTGCCCGCGGCAAGCCCACGAGCATTTGTGAGATTACCATAAGGGTCGTAACTCCTTGAAAGACAAATAGCGGCGCAGGGATTCGAACCCCGGACACGAGGATTATGATTCCAAGCCAAAGATCTACAGTAAGTTAAAAGGATATAATAGCATGCGAAATGCGAGTGGAAAATATTTGCTCCGGAGTCTTAACTTAAAGAAACAACACACTACCAAGGTGATTCAGAACGTGGCCAGAATGCCAAACAAAACGCTTTTGAGCACCATGGAAAAGCAGACGAGTGCATTCGTTTCAATTCGCCGCCAAACGCTGGATCGCCCGACAAAAGCCAAAGGCGTGTATCAAATTTGTGCTATGAAGTCATGTAAAATACAACCCTCCTCTATAATACCTGACTAAGCCGTCTCCTAACTCAAATCTCCTATTTATGCAAATTCATTTGAACCGAAACAGTGCCAGGCGTGTTACGGATTCGCACCGGATCTTCCATAGTTTTTGACTGGCATTGGGCGACCCTTGTTGCAACCCGGTTGCGGAACTCGTCTCGTAGCTCCCGCCATGAATAATCATTATTATTTTAGAATATCGTTAGCCGGTCGGAAATTCTTATAATTAGCTCTGTAGCTCAAAAAAATAATTAGTGCTGGGAAAAGACCGATCGGAGCGGCCCGATGAATCGGCATAGCCCTGGAGGGAATAAATTTATAGATCGGGATTGCCAGCGAATATACAATCCAAAAAACGACGAATAGAGAAATGTAACGGAATCCTAATCAGTTATACCTAATCGTGTGAGCATTCTCACAAATTGTGGTTTTAGGCGGACATTGTCAAAAACCGGCTCGACATTAATTTCGCACAACCAGCTATCTCTCATTTGCCATGCTTTCTCCAGCCATCGGAAACCCTGTTCTTCGTTACCCAAAACAAAGCACATTAATGAGAGGCTATACGGTGAGATATAGGCCGAAGCGGATTTCTCCAGCAGGTTTTTGAGCAGATCTTCCGCATTTTCGTTCCTGCCCATTTTCGTAAAGGCAATTCCTATCCATGCATCCAGAACGGGTCTCCGGTTCAGGTTGCTATTTTTCTCTTGATGAAATTCTTTAAGGGCCGCTTCATGCATGTCTTTTTCCAGATATACCCTGCCTAGCAATTCATGAACCAAACTGAAATTGGAATCTAGTTCGACCGTTTTTTGAAGCGCGTCAATGGCTTCATCATACCGTCCCGAATAATAATAGATAGTGCCTAAATCACGATTAATGGCCAATGACAGAGGATCCAATGACAATGCCTTCCTGATTTCGGCGATAGCCTCACTGAACTGGGCCTTATACATAAAATATAAGGCATACCAGTGATGGGCTGTAGCGTATTCGGGGTTAAGGTCAATGGCCTTCTGAAATTCTCTTTTGGCGCCGGCCCAATCAAAGCCATAGTTGAGGACAACAGCTAATGATGCATGAGCCTCTGCCAGAGTATCGTCTATCTCAATTGCCCTGATCGCCATCCTTTTTGCTTTTTCGTAAGCCTCATTCGGATCACATTCGGCATAATCCGGTAATGCCCTGAAAGCATCCGACAGGCCTGTATAGGCAGAAGCATACTCATTGTCCAATTCGATCGCTCGTTCGAAGTAGGATATCGCTTTTCCTAAACTCTCTGCAGTTCTCATATTCCAGAAATATCTGCCTTTCAGATATAGGCAATATGCATCAAGGTTTCCGGTAGGGCATTTGACTTTCTGCCATGTGTTATCATCCTCCATTTTTACCTCGAGCTTATCCGCAATTGAAAGAGCAATTTCTTCCTGAATCGCAAACATATCTCCCATCACCCTGTCGTACCGCTCAGACCAAATATGATATCCGCTTTCAGCGTCAATCAATTGCGCCGTAATTCTCATCCGGTTATCAAAATAGCGAACACTACCTTCCAGAATTGATTGAACGGCTAGTTTTCGTCCGACTTCCTTAATATCGAATGATGAATCCTTGAAGGTAAATGATGATGTTCGGGCGACGACGCGAATGCCCTTCATTTTCGCCAAGCCATTGATTATCTCTTCTGCGATACCCTCCCCGAAATATTCCTGGCTTCTCTGCGGGCTCATGTCGCGGAAAGGCAGGACTGCGATCGATGGTATGAGCTTTTCAGCGACTGCGGCTGCCTCATGTTCTATTTTATCAATGTTTTCGCGCAGTAACTTCAGGTCGGCGGTGATTTCGTCTGCACTTTGATAACGGGATGCCGGATCCTTCCTTAACGCCTTATCGAGTATTTGCTGAAATCCATCGGGGGCGTTCAGGACAAACGTCATGATGGGCGGGGGATGTTCGTTAATTATCGAATAGAGAATGGCGGCCTGGTGCGCATCCTTGAAAGGCAGCTGACCAGTTGTCATCTCGTACAGAACGATACCGGTTGAAAACAGATCCGAACGTGCATCGACTTCTTCACCTCGCGCCTGCTCCGGTGACATGTAGGAATATGTCCCGGCTATCGATTCCTGTCTTTCGGGACATGCTATATTCAAGCGCACAGCCAGGCCGAAATCCATTATCTTGATTTGATCCCCGGTTGTAACCATTATATTGTCTGGCTTGATATCTCGATGAATGATCCCTGCTTTGTGCGCTGCGGATAATCCGCAGCACAGCTGGATGGCAAAATCCAATATCTGATTGAAAGACAAATTACTTTCTTTGATCAGGCTGGAAAGCCGGCGACCCCTGACGTACTCCATGGAAATGACTGGATAGCCCTGGTAATTGAATATCTCATAAATCGTAACTATATTGGGATGATTGAGAGACGCCGCGGTCTGAGCTTCGATTTCGATAGTTGATTCCGGGTCGCATTTGGAATCGCTGGTCAGACGAAAAAGCTTGAGGGCCGCCTGGCGCTTGAGATTGAGATCTTCCGCCAGGTAGACCTCGCCTAAGCCACCGTGACCGACTAGTCCCTGGATACGGTAGTGGGAGATGATGAGACCGGCCTCAAGTCTGCAGGAATTCACTGCAAATCCAACTTCATTATCTCTGTATTGCCGCCCATTCGAACCGGCAATTCTGAGATTGGGATATTATATTGTTCCGACGGATTCCCCACGTCGGGATTTAAGATGACATGGGGATCAACCTCTATTGCAAGGGATTCTGCACTATGGCATGAATCCCATACTCGGCAAGATTATCATGTTTGGTAATGTCATTACCCCCGCTGTCAACACCAACCAAGACGACGGTTGATGGTGCTGCGGCATTCTGGGGATTTTGGGCGAAATAAATCCTTACAGAGACACATTGATCTTGGCTAATAATTGAAAGAATTTTCTTTGCGTCAAATAAAATACCCTCATTTTTTTGAAAACTCTTAGCTTGCGCCCCGTTATAGGCAGCCACCCAATTTCTTGCGGTAGCCGCGTCAATATCATGCGGCATCTGCTTTCTCCTTTCCAAGAGGAATTTTCTTGAACATTCGGGCGACCTTTGATGGCCGCATAATCCAATAAATAATTCGAGCGGGGTCGAATTTGACCTGTCGATGCTGCGGCGACCAGCAATCTAAATCGATCTCCGGATCAATTCCAGAAATCAATCCGCTTTAGTCAAAGGACCAGAACCATAGAAAACTATTCGGCGGTTATAACTTAAATCTATTACAAATAAATCCGTAATTAGTGATTTAGTCAAGAGTTATTTTGAGTATTTCTCTGCATCAGAGCCGAAATTTCGAATCCCAGCGAGAAATTAAGAGAAAGGCTATGGGCCCTGCAAATGATAAGGTTGGGGCCGGCATTAGCCAATTTCAAAATTCGCGAGTCAAAAAAGAACCGCCCGAACCAATCCTCAAGCGGCAATTTACAGAAAGGCTACCCCTCCGAGACGATCCGCTTGTAGTCGAGCACAATGTTGTATCGATTGATCTTGTTGACAAGCCCCTTGCGGGTTAGGCCCAACACCCGCGATGCCTGCAGGACATTCCCCCGGCTCTCAGCCAGGGTCTTGATGATGAGGTCCCTTTCCACCTTTTCGACAACCGCCTTAAGTTCACCCTTATATAGGCCGCTTGGGGCCTCGGACGCAGCGGCCTGCGCTATGCCCGGCGAAAGGTCTCGAACCCCGATGATCCCGTTCGAACCGCAGGTAACCGCGGCCCGTTCGATCTCGCTTTCCAGTTCTCTGATATTGCCCGGCCAGTTGAATTGCATCAGCAGGTCCAGGGCCCCGGGCGATATAGATAATTGGCCTCTGTTTAATTTGATCTTTATCTTATTGACAAAATGATTGACCAAGAGGGGGATGTCCTCGCGGTGCTCGCGCAAGGAAGGCAGCTCGATCGCGAAAGTGTTCAGCCGGTAGAACAGGTCCTCGCGGAAGGTCTTAGCCGCGATCTGCTCGGCCAAGTTGCGGTTGGTGGCGGAGATGACACGGACCTTAACCGTCTCGGTCTTGGTGGCGCCGATCGGGCGGATCTCGCCGTTTTGGATGACCCGCAGGATGGCGACCTGAGTGGATAGTGGGGCGTCGCCAATCTCGTCGAGGAAGATCGCGCCACCATCGGCCTCCTTGAAGAGGCCGATCTTGTTTCTGATCGCCCCGGTGAACGAACCTTTCATGTGCCCGAACAGCTCCGATTCGAGCAGCGTCTCGGTCTTCAGGCCACAGTTGATGATGACCAAGGGCTTGTCGCGCCTGTCGCTGTTGTAATGAATCGCCCTGGCGACCAGGTCCTTACCGGTGCCGGTCTCGCCGGTGATCAGAACCGGGGCATCGGTAACGCAGTAGCGCGAGACCAGCGACAGAACCCGCTTCATCCCCGCCGATTTTCCGATGATGTTCTCGAAAGCGAAACTCGATCCGAGCTCGCTTTTTAACTGAAGATTCTCCTGTTTCAGCTTTTTCCGCGTCATTTCCAGGAGCTCGTTGGCCCGGGTTAATTCCTCGAGGAGCCTGGCGTTGACGAGGATCTGTGCCGACTGCGGGACGAGGATGCCCATCAGCCGGCAATGTTTTTCCTCAAACGCGGGCTTAGCGGTGTTTCTAATCAATATGGTAAGCCCGATGATTTCCCCGCGGACGGTCAGGGGATAGCATAACGCGCGCTTATGCAACCCTCCGCGAGAATCCATCCCATAGAAACGGGGGTCTTGGTCCAGGTCATCGATTTTAAGGACGCCCCCGTTTTTGAGCATCCACCCGAGGAATTGGCTGCTGATCTGACCCGGAAGATCATCTCGCTTGCTGTCCCGAAATCGCACTACCGTGGACAAGGCGTCCATCCGCGAATTTACGACGAGGCTGATCGTGCCCTGGTCGGAATCGGTGAGCGCCACTATCTCCGAAATCAAAACATCCATAATATGATTGGTTTCACGAATTCCGCAGATCTTGTCGATCACGTTGTTGATGGCGATGAGGTGATCGAGCTTTTCTTTAGCGTTTGCATCCACCATGGTTTCGTCGGGCATCATTTCTCCGGGTAATGTATTATCACTATATTATGACCGTTAATTGGATTGTCAAGCGAAAGTACCCCTCCACTGCAATGCAGCACCGGCACCCACCGCCGGACCCAAATTAGATACTAAGTACCTAAATTTCTCGGCCCGACGCTCTCGCGCTCCCGTATGCAAGTTTCTGATTATCAATGAATTATGGGCGAATCCTCCGGAGCATTCGGTTTGGCACGCACTCTGCAATTAATGCGGGCGACAGTGAAAGAGAAGAAAGAGCCGAAGGTCAAATAACCGAACCAACAAACCAACAAAAACGGAGGAACGAAATGAACACTAAGAGAACAGTACTGAAGGGCATCGCGGTCATCGCGATCCTCGCGGCTGGCTGCTCGAACAACGGCGGGATCACCGGCCCGCAAGCCCCCATCGAGGAAAGCTCCTATGTCTCTAACACCACCCCTACCCCGACCGTGGCGAAGGATGCGGCCCAAGCACCCCGGCAGTGGCTGGAGCTCACCGGCAAGATCGTCCGCAGCGAGATCGAGGGCGGCTGCTGGTACTTCGAAACTGAGAAGGAGCGTTACGAGCCCCGCTTCGACCGTTTCGACGCCACCATCTTCTCCGGGGCGACTCTGAAAGTCAAGGGTTACGTCGATGACCTGGTCACCAGCATCTGCATGATCGGCCCAGTGCTACAAGTCGTGGCATACGAGGTTTTCTACCCGGCTGCCAAAACGATGCCGAGTGGGGGGAATCTGGTTACCCTTACCGGCACGCTCGGCTTGACCAAGGACGGGTGCTACTTCGTCGCCACCACCAAGGAACACATTGCGCTGGAGCTTCCTATCTGCCCGTCCCCGCCACTCCTGGGATCCCTGATTGTCGTCACGGGGACCTGGAGCATGCTCGACTATGTGCCGTGCGGCATGGAGCGCCTCTTGAACGTCGAAACCATCACCTTCATCGGCCCACCGCCCACGCCTGTCTATTGGTAGAACCGAACCCGACTTTTTCAGGCGGCCCCAGAGGCCGCCTTTATTATTTTATCCAAACGCGGTTTCCGGCATACGAAGAAGATTCCCAATTTGAGTATTAAGTACACAAACCAGGCAACAGGTCCAACCATCCTGCGCTGTCATAATCCCATGCCATCACCAATCTTAATTCTATGTTTGTCTAGCCGCGGAACCGGGCACGAAGCATGCGTCATACATCACCGGAAACGGATAAGATACCGATTAGGAGAAACGGAGGAAAAAATGTTTACTAAGTTTAGTTACCTGGATGAGGATTCGAAGTTTTTCATCGTGGCCTCAGTTGTGTGTACGCTGATACTTTTGGCCATCGCCGCCTCTGCGATTCTGCCCGGCATTCGACGATTCTAAATCCGGGCGCATCGCTCGGCCGAGCAGGGGTTGATGCCACCGGCCCGATTGAGCAGCCGTCTTGCTGGTGTTGGCCCCCCGCTCGGTGTCGCCCTTGAGCCTCTTCTTGCCGGCCTCCAGGAAAGCCTTGCTCCAACGATAATACAAATTGGGGATGATCCCTTCACGGCGACAAAGCTTGGCAATGGAAGCCTCCCCCTTGAGCCCCTCTAAGACTATCCGGATCTTCTCGTCGGTGGAAAACTTGCGGCGGGTCTTCCTCTCCAACCCAAAAGCTAATCACAACCGTCTCTAAACTGAAACCCTCTGTCTGTCCGGATTTATTAGAACCGAAATCCCTCTCAAATACTCGCCCGGCCTACTTGATATATTGAGTAACTTGAATAGACGGAAGGACGGCAAAGTCTTCGGCACATTTACCAAACGAGGGAAAGAGCTTCCCCAGTGGTCCGAATGGTGGGTGGGAGCGTAAGCTTCCCTGTCAAGTAGACAATTCATAAGTAGAGGTTTTGGCGGTTTTTTGTTCTCAAAGTGTTCCCATAATGTTCCCACGGAGGATTTTGCCGATATGGAAAGGCTTGTAAGTCCTTGAAAGATGATAGCGGCGCAGGGATTCGAACCCCGGACACGAGGATTATGATTCCCAGCCGAAGAAATATAATAAATTACGGGTAATCATCGACTTGTATACGGCCAGAGAAAAATGAGGATTTTTGCTGATGGCATTAAGAGGACCATTCATGCTCGATGAAATGCAGAGAATGGCCAATTAAGTATTTTGAGCACCAGGCAGCACCGGAAAGCAGCATTGCATATCAGGCTGCAACCTCCGTCTTACTTCATCAGCACCATCTTCTTCGATTCGACCTTATCGCCAGCCTTGAGCCTATAAAAGTAGATTCCCGATGACTGCCCGCCAGCATCCCAAATCACCTGATGCTCTCCAGCGGGCATTATTCCTTCAGTCAACGTCTCGATCTTGCGGCCGAGGATATCGAAGATGTCGATGGATTAATCAAAACGGCCCCAACCTCACTCTCCCAGAAATCCGGCGAGCTTTGAATTCAAGGCTGTGTCCCAATATAAAGCCATTAACGGTAAAAGCTTAAGGATAGTGGGGTTGATAGGTTGGGCAGGGCCCTCAAAAGGCCTCGGGACTGTTAGCCGCCGCCGCGATGACGTTGGTCGGCGAGGGAAGCACCCTGACCCCGGCAGGTCGCGACAGATGGAGGTGAAAAGTCCCTCCGCGGCCGATTTTGCCTTTCCAGGCTCCCACGACATGCAAATCCGCGACGCCCGAACGGATTGACGCCATTATCCGGGCCGTGGCGCAAACATGTCCCGTCGCTATGATATTGACAATCGTTACTTCTATCGTTATTCTCCCGCATGAACCTTCAGTCCCGGTCGGCTTGAAATGAAAAAAAGAATTTCCGAAAGCCTTCATCTCAAGATAGCTCTCTTGATACTTTCGATTCTTACATTCTCCGCCGCGACCATATTCTATACGCAATATCGCCTGAGCAAAAGCCATCTTACCAATTCCCTCAAGGTGTCAACCACGCACCTCAGCAATACGCTCTTGCGGAGTTTCGAAATCGCCATGCTGGGACGGCGGTTGGAGGAGATCCAGCAGGCCCTGGAGGAAATAGGGCAGGAGCCGCAGATTGACAGGATATTCATTGTGAATAAATCGGGCGAGGTCAAAGTTTCATCCGACCGCTCGCAGCTTGGCAGAGTGATCCATATTTCGGAAAGGACCTGCCAGGTATGTCATGAATTCAGGCCGGCCGATCGAGAGCAATCAATCATAATAAAAGACGATCGCGTCAGTTTCCTTCGCAGTGTCAATCCCATCAGGAAAAAGCCGATTTGCGAAAAATGTCACCGCGGCGACGAAACGATGCTCGGGATGCTGGTTACCGATGTTTCCGTGAAGGATATCGAGGCCCTGACGAGGAGCAATCTGAATATAACATTTGTAATGATTGTGGCCACCCTGCTTTTCATGGCGGGAGCCTTCAGGCTGGGGTTCAAGAAAATCATCCTCGATCGCCTGGCCTTGCTGAAGGCCGCGGCCGGAAGGCTGGAGAAAGGTGATTTCTCGGCGCGGGCGGCGCTGGATACCGGCGATGAGCTTGGAAGGCTGGCCGGGACCTTCAACCGCATGGCCGATAACCTGACGCAATCGCTGGCCCGGATCGAGCGGGCACGAGCCTATCTCGAAAACCTGATCAATAGCATCGATGACGGTGTGGCCGTAATCAAGAGAGACCGAACGCTGGTCATGGTAAATGACGCTTACCTTCGGATGTTTGACAGCGACAAACGCGATCGAAGCGAATATCTTAATTCACCCCTTGAACATTTGAACCCGTTTCATGGCGAATGGTGCCGAATCCCGGAGAAAAGATGCAATGTCTGCACGGTATTCGAGACCGGTGAATTTTCCAACAGAATCGTCTCGCTGGTCTCCAGGGACGGCGCCCAGAAAGTCTACGAATCTTATATTTCGGTCCTCAGCAAGGACGAACAGGGGGTCGTGGAGATCGTAGAGGATCTTCGAGATACGACTATCAGGAAGAAGTTCGAAACGCAGATGATAGAGGCGGAACGGCTTGTCTCGGCAGGCAAGTTGGCCGCCGGAGTTGCCCACGAGATTAATAACCCCATGGCTTCCATTTCAACATGCGCCGAGGGCCTGCTTAAGATGATCGACGATTTTCCGGCCGTGAATGAGCAAAAAAGCCTGCTGCGGGAATATTTGGAGACGATCCGAGACTCCGCCTTCAGATGCAAAGCCATCACCCAGCGCCTATTGAATTTCGCATCGATTCAAAGCAGTGAATTTGAGCCTCTTGACTTCAATGAGGTAATCGAGGATGCCGTCAGGCTTGTCCAATACGATATCTCCGCAAAGGGGGTCGATCTCGAATTGAAGTTATCCCGCGAAATGCCCAGCGTAAGGCTTTCACGGACATCGTTTCCTCATGCGGTCGTGAATCTCATTTTGAATTCGCTTTATGCTGTCGAGAGAAGGGGCAAGATAACAATCACCACTCTCCTGCAGGGACAACGTGCGGCTTTGAAGGTGGAAGATAACGGCTGCGGCATAGACGGGCGTCACCTGCAGCGCGTGTTCGAGCCTTTCTTCACAACCAAGAAAGTCGGTGAGGGCTCCGGCCTGGGCCTATTTATTTGCCGCAACATCGTAAATAACCATGGCGGCGAGATCGACATTCAAAGCGAGGCCGGCAAGGGCACGGTCGTAACCATCAGGATACCAGTGACGGAAGAAGCCAATGGATAAGCCCGACAAGAAAGAGACGCAGAAACCGCTCATTCTGCTTGTAGATGACGACGCCACCTTCTCCAATGTTTTCCGCCGCGAGCTGACCCGAATGGATTTCGAGGTGGATTATGAAAGCGATTCGAAGAGGGTTCTGCAACTCCTGGGAGAACGCAGTTACGATGTCTTGCTTCTGGATATTTTTCTGCCGGAAACGGACGGCATTGCCGTCCTGCAGTCCGTCAAGAAATTAAACACGGAATTGCCGGTCATCATGCTGACCGGCTATGCCACCATCGACACGGCCATTAAGTCCATGAAGATGGGAGCCTTCGATTATCTATCCAAGCCCTTCCGATTAGATGAGGTCAGGGTCGTCATAGATAAGGCTATGGAAAATCGAAAACTCTCCGAATCCAACGCCAGATTAAGGGAGGGACTCTCTGAGCGGCTGTATTCCAAGATGATTGGAAAGTCCAAAGCCATGTTGGATACGATCGCCATGATTAAGAAAGTGGCCCCGTCGGATTCAACCGTTCTTTTGATGGGAGAATCCGGCACCGGCAAGGAATTGGCCGCTCGGCTTATCCACCGGCTCTCGCACAGGGCCGAGGAGCCGTTCGTCATTGTCGATTGCAGCACCCTGCATGTCAACCTTGTGGAGTCGGAGCTTTTCGGCCATGAGAAGGGAGCCTACACGGGGGCATCCAAGCGAAAACATGGCTTGTTCGAAGTCGCCAATGGCGGTACTACTTTCCTCGATGAGATAGGCGAGATCAATCCACTCACCCAGTCCAAACTTCTAAGAATCATTGAGACGGGGGAATTCAGAAGGCTCGGAGGAACCGAGGGGATCTCGGTCGATGTCAGAATAATAGCGGCCACCAACCGAAACCTGGGAATAATGGTTACTGACAACCTTTTTCGAGAAGACCTGTTCTATCGGATAAATGTCTTTTGTATAAAGATACCGCCTTTGCGCGAGAGAAAAGAGGATATCGTCGAACTGGCTAATTATTTCGTGGAAAAGAGAAGCCAGTCTATGCGCCAGCCAAAAGAGTTTTCAGACAGCGCCATAATCATGATGCAGAACTATGATTGGCCCGGCAATATCCGCGAGCTGGAAAATGTAGTTGAGCGGGCCCTGGTTTTGTCGGAAACGAGCGTTATCGATGTCGATGACCTGCCGTTGAATATCCGGGGCAATTTCAATTTCGCTGCCCGCGATAAGGATTTCAGAAGCTTATCTGAAATAGAAGGTGATTATATCAGATTTATCTTAAATAAATGCAATGGCAACCAGGCCCAGGCAGCCGCCATCCTTGGCGTTGACCCCAAAACTTTGTATAGGCATCTGAGAAAAAATCGGGAATAATGCCCGATTACTGCAATTTCGCCGACTTTCTCCGAAGTCATCAAGTTTCATAAACTTGGAATGACAACCGGCGCCTGATCGGGCAAAATGCCCTTTTGGGTTTGTAATGTCCAATAATCCGTCCGTCTAACTTGTTAAACCGCAATCATATATTTTCTCGACATACCGGCACATTATTTTCTTATGACTTGAACTTGAAGCTCCATAAGGGCACTGGTCGCTAATGACTTGATGAGGCGGCCAAATGGAATATTCAAGCCAGCGTCCGCCGCCAAATTCACAAGATACTATGCGCGCCGAAAGGATGAACATCTAAGGTGAATAAACAGACCGTTTTCTCGGCAGCCGCGATACTCATTCTCGTTATCTGCATTTCGGTTCTGGCAGTTGGCAAGCGTTCATTCGATCAGCCTATAGAATTTAACCATTATAAGCATTTTGTCGAATTGGACGTCGAATGTCAATTTTGTCATCAGACCGTGGAGGCCAATGACGTTGCCGGTCTGCCCAATGTAGAGATTTGCATATTCTGCCACGAAGAAGGCGTGGTCAGTGAAAATCCCCGATTTCATGAAGTGGTTCAGATAATCCGGGAGTATTCTCGACGCCAGGAGAAGATAAAGTGGAACCGTATCTACGATTTACCGTCGCATGTCATTTTTTCACATCGAATTCATATCGGCGCCGGGGTCGAATGCGAAAGCTGCCATGGAATAACCGGCAAGTCGAAGCGGCCATCGGGCCAACCGGAATTGATAAGCATGGATAGTTGTATGGATTGTCACCGCAGGAATAACATCGAGACCGATTGCCTGGTCTGTCATAAATGATATGGAAATAGATAGAAGAAATTTCTTCAAAGTGGGAATCTTCACGGCCGGGACATTGATCGCTCCGCGTCTCTGGGGTGATATTGGGTTGGAAACTGTGGCAGAACAGCCATGGGAAGGCCCGCCCGGGCATGAAAATGAAGTCTTATCGGTTTGCCAAATGTGTCCCAACGGATGCGGCATCCGTGTCAGAATTTATGAGGGTCGAGCGGTGAAAATCGAGGGTATCCCCGGTCATCCTCTGAATAATGGAAGCTTATGCCCCAGGGGACAATCAGCGCTTCAACTGTTGTACCATCCCCACCGGCTGGCATACCCGGTTCTAAACAAAGGCGCCAGGGGCAACGGCAGCTTGCAGAGGATGACTCACGAGGAAGCCGTCGGTTTGCTGGCGGAGAAAATCGGCGATTTAGTGCGCCGAAGGCAAACTCATCGATTGGTCATTGTCTCCGGAAGCCATAGCGATACGGATGAGTTGATTTTACGCAGATTCTGTGATTCCGTGGGGACGCCCAACTATATCAAAATTGAGAGCCTGGGACGCCGGTCGAGATCCATGGCAATGGGACTTTCCCAGGGGATATTCAAGCCGCCCAGCATAGATTGGAGCAACTGCAATTTCGTAATGCTGTTCGGTTCGGAACCGGGAACCTCGGATATCTCGCCGATGTGGCTCTTGCGCGGTTTTGGCGAATTGCGTCAAGGGCGAGCCGGGCGACGCGCAAAAATCGTGCATGTTTCCACCCATTTCTCTCCTTTTTCGTCAAAGGTTGATGATTGGATTAAGATTAAACCGGGCACGTACGGAGCATTGGCGCTGGGGATCGCCCATATCATCATTAGCGAAGAAAAGTACGATGCCGACTTTATAGAACATTTTACGCTTGGCTTTGAGGAATTCAAAGAAGTCGATGGCACGTTAAGGCCGGGTTTTAAGGAACACGTCCTCAATAATTACGAACCCGCGAAAGTCTCCTCCATAACCGGCGTGCCGGAAGAGGTCATAATACGTCTGGCCGACGAGTTTTCATCAAATCGCCCGGCGGTCGCCTACGGCGGGGATGGCCCGGCATCCTATTCCAACGCCGTCTCCGAGCTTGTAGCGATTCATTCGCTCAACGCGCTCATCGGAAGCATCGATGTCCCCGGAGGAGTATTGATTCAACGGGATCCGCCGCTCAGGATGCCCGAAAGAGTATCAAACAACTCATTATTCACGCACAACCTGAGCCAGCCTCCGGTGGATGACTCAATCAGGAGTTCAAACTTGCCTGTCTATATGGCCGGGTCGAATTTACCGATGCGACTCTCAGACAGCTCCCCATATCCAGTGGAAGTGCTGGTATTGGTTGATTATGACCCTCTGGAAGAGGCCCCTGGACCAAATTATTGGCGCGAAGCTTTCAAGCAGATTCCCTTCGTAGTAAGTTTCTGCAATTTCAGCGATGAGTCTTCACGAATATGCGATCTCGTTATACCTCCTGGCACCTTCCTTGAGAGATGGGATGGGAAATCCGTCGATTCCAGTGTTGGATTTCCAGTGTGGGGACTTTCGCGTCCTGTCCTCGAGACTCCCCTGGACGGCATGGACCCATCCAGCTTCTTCATGAAACTCGCAAAAAGCATGGGGCATCAGATTGCCGGCGCATTCCCCTGGCAATCGATAGAAGAGCTGCTAAAGGAAATAGCCATGGACCTCAATCCTTCTCCCGGGCAGGTCAATCCCTGGGACGAGATAGCCGCCAAGGGGTACTGGTCTCAAAGCCCTTACAGGTTCGGAAGGCAGCGGGAGGTATACCAGACCCGAGGAAATCGCTTCAACTTTTTCATGTATTCGATGGAGGCCGCGGCATCGCACCTTCGCTCCGCCGGATATGCCAATTTAGATAAAACCGGAACGGATTTGGCTCAATCGGCTTTCCTGCCCAATCATAATTCTGCCGAATTTGAAAACTGGGATAATCGAGAACTTTTCTTTTTGGAGCTGTTTGGCACGACGTTAAGCGGACATGGCCGCCATTTTTCGCTTGAGGGGCTTCGCGAATTGCAGGAGCTCGACCTCAACAAAAGCTGGGGGCTATGGCTGCTGATAAATCCTCGGACGGCATCGAAACTCAATCTATCTAATAATGAAATAGTTTGGGTGGAATCTAACCACGGCAAATTATCCGCCCGTGTGAAAAAGGTCGAGGGGATCAGCGAAGATTCAGTCGGCATGATATTCGGGCAGGACAAGGGCACGGAACATAGCGACACACTATCCAATTCAGCGATGTCCCTGGTTGGCGAAAATATCTCTCCTCTGGGCGGCGGACTTTGCTGGGGAACAACAAAAGTTAGAATTTACAGGGCATAAAATGACTCGCTGGGGAATGGTAATAGATCTCGATCGCTGCAGCGGTTGCCAGGCATGCGTAGTCGCCTGTCGGCAAGAGAATAATATTCCCGTTGTCGGCCGGGAACAGGCGGCCATGGGGCGGGCCATATTCTGGATGCAGATAATCGAGGAACGGGAGGGCGGGCACAATGAGGGACGCACCAGGTATCTGCCAAGACCATGCATGCATTGTGACAATCCACCCTGTGTCAAGGTCTGCCCGGTCGGGGCAACATACCGAAACCCGGAGGGATTGGTAGGTCAGATATATGCCAGATGTATCGGATGCCGTTATTGCACGGCTGCCTGCCCTTATACGGCCAGGTATTTCAACTGGTATGAACCAAGCTGGGAACCGCCGCGGGAGAAATCGCTCAATCCCGACGTCTATGTCCGTCCCAAAGGCGTGGTCGAAAAATGCAGTTTCTGCGTGCATAGGATCAGGAAGGCCCAGAGGAAAGCAAAGGACGAGAACAGGGAAATCGAAGACGGGGAGGTAATCCCCGCCTGCGCCGAAACCTGCCCGTCCAAGGCGATACATTTCGGGGACCTTGACGATCCCGACAGCGAGGTCTCCAAACTGGCCGGGAGCCGGCGAGCGTTCCGCTTGGAGGAATTCTTGGGCACGGACCCCAAAGTGATTTACCTGAGAGAAGGAGAATGGAGTGAATAATAGAAGCGCCTCGATTGCCGTGGCGATTTCGGTGGATCATCCGCTCGTAAAGCCCGTCTCGACATCCGGGGGGGGGTTCTATGTTACCGCCTTTGCCCTGTTGATTGTCATGGGCTGGGCGTTTATCGCCTGGCTTACGCAATATATTCGAGGGCTCGGAGTTAGTGGTCTGGACCGGCCGGTTTACTGGGGCGTATATATAACAAATTTCGTTTTCTTCGTGGGGATAAGCCACGCTGGAACCTTGATTTCAGCCATTCTTCGCGTTACCGGATCGGAGTGGCGCCGGCCGATCACCAGGGCGGCGGAGGCGATAACCGTTTTTGCGCTCATGGTCGGGCCCATCAATGTCTTTTTTGATTTGGGCAGGCCTGACCGGGTGCTGAACATGTTCCTGCACGGGCAACTGAAATCGCCGCTCATGTGGGATGTCATTTGTATCTCGACATATCTCGTCTCGAGCCTTGTCTATCTATACCTGCCACTGATACCGGACATCGCGGAGCTTCGCGATACCGGGATCAGACCGAGATGGTTCTACCGTTTGCTTTCCCTGAACTGGCGCGGGACAGAAAAGCAGAAACATATCTTAGAGAAAATGATAAGAGTCATGGCTATTGCAATAATACCCATTGCCGTCTCCGTGCATACGGTCGTGTCATGGGTGTTCGCCATGACAATTCAACCCATGTGGCATTCGACCATATTCGGCCCTTATTTTGTGGTCGGGGCCATATTCTCGGGCATAGCCTCGATAATCATCGCCATGGCTATATTAAGGAAAGTCTATCATCTCGAGGACTACTTAAAACCCATACATTTCAACAACCTCGGTATCCTGCTTCTGGTGATGACCTGCCTTTGGGTGTACTTCACTTTTGCAGAATATCTCACCACCTTCTATGGCGGCGAACCGGCTCACATGGCGGTTTTTTATTCGAAGTTGACAGGCGAATTTGCGCCGATGTTTTGGTCGATGGGAATCTTATGCTTCATAATACCGTTTGTTATCCTGGCGGTCGGGCGATTCCGCACCATCACCGGAACCGTGATCGCGTCAATCTCGGTCAATATCGGCATGTGGCTCGAACGATACACCATAGTAGTACCATCGCTTTCCAATCCCAGGCTTCCCATAAGTGAAATTACATACTACCCCTCATGGGTGGAGATTTCGATAACCGCCGGATGTTTTGCCGGATTGACGTTCTTCTATGTTATGTTCTCCAAAATATTTCCCATCATCTCAATATGGGAATTAAAGGAAGGCGGAGTCGATGTGGCGGCGGGAGAGGTAATTTCCAGCGCCGCCACCTCGGGAAAAAAGAGGATGCAATGAGCAAAGCTGTCATTCAACTGGTCTTGTCCGTTACATTTCTGGCAATTACTTTTCAACCCCTGATTGAGGTCTGGGCCGGAAGCCCGGAGGAGGGGCGCAAGTTATTCCTGGCCTTCTGTTCGGCCTGCCATGGCGCGGTCGGCAAAGGCGACGGAGAGGCGTCCAAGTATCTCGATATTAAGCCTCAGGATTTTACAGATCAAAGCGTCATGGTAAAGTTATCCGATCAGGACATCTTCAATTTCATTCATGGAGAAAATAACCGGTTCCACGGGGCCCGATTCCTGCCGGGATTTCAACTGCAGCTGACAGAAATGCAAATTTGGGACCTCGTCTCATTCATCAGGACACTTCATACCAAGCCCAAGGGCGATCCGGTCAGCGGCCGAAAGCTGTATCTCATTTATTGCTCCACCTGCCACGGCAAGGATGGTCAGGGCAAGGGTGAGGCGGCGGAATTTCTCGAACGCAAACCCGCCGACCACAGCGATAACGATCGAATGACACAGAAGACCGATGATGAATTATATAACGTCATTTCGCAGGGAGGAGCCGCAGCGCACCGGTCGGGTTCGATGCCGCCCTGGACCACGACGTTATCCCCGCAGCAAATCTGGGATATCGTATCATTTATCAGGCTATTGCATCGTCAATCGAAATATGAGGGCGTGGCATCGAACGCAACCGCCAATTTCAATAAATATTGCAGCGTTTGTCACGGGCAAAATGGAGGCGGCAATGGCGCAATTGCGGCGGCATTTACTCCCCGGCCGCAAAACCTGGCCGACTCGGATTATCTGCGCGCCCATTCGCGCCTCGATATCTACTTCGCCATTATGGGCGGCGGAAATGCGGTCGGAAAAACGCAGTATATGCCTCCCTGGGGCGACGTCTTATCCCAGCAGGAGATCTGGGACTTGGTCGGCTATATAGAAAAACTCTCCAGGTCGAGCAGGTAATCGAATGGTCCGCAAGATTCTTCTCATATCAAGAGCCATTGCATTCTGCCTGTGCGCAGGTCTGCTTCTGATCCGCTGTGAAGCGGCGAGCAAAGACAGCACCGAGGGCGCTCCCATAAGAATCGGAGTCGTGCTTTCGCTAAGCGGCGAGAGATCGACCTATGGAAAGGACTGCCTGAAAGGCATCAACATGGCCCTCGACCTCGCCAATGATATGGGGGGTATCAAGGGAAGAAAAGTCGAATTAGTCGTGCGGGATGACAACTCATCGGTCGTCAAGACAATGCAAGCGACACAGGATCTGAGCCAGAGCCCTTCGGTGCTGGCGGTTCTCGGGGGGACCGGAAGCAAGCTGGCTCTGGCGGGCGCCAGTATAGCCCAGGAACTAAAGATCGCTTTCATGACTCCACTGGCGACAAACACCGATGTGACGGATATCGGTACTTATATCTCGAGAATTTGTTTCAGCGATTCATATCAGGGACCGGCCCTGGCCGATTATTCATTCAAATTCCTGAAACTGAAGTCAGCCGGCATAATATTCAATCCCGAGGATGAGTATTCTCTGGGCCTCGCGACATCATTTAAGAGACACTATATGGAAATTGGCGGCGAAGTGCTTCTGGAAATTTTTCAATCGCCTGCAGAATCAGATTCCGCCATGATCATCAGAGCCATAATGAACAAGAAGCCCGATGCCATATATATGCCCGGATATCACGCCGAGGCGGCAAATTTGGCCGTGCTGTTGAAGCACAGCGGCATGAATGTCGCAATGCTTGGAAGCGACGGCTGGGAATCCCCCGAGTTTCTGGAAAAGACGTCCCCCATTCTTACCGACACCGACCGGGTTTATATCACAACACATTTTTCTCCGGATGATAATCATCCGTTGGTACAGCGCTTCGTTGCCGATTATAAGGGGCTGTACGGCGAGCTGCCGACAGCCCCCGCGGCTCTGGGTTACGATGCCGCCGGTGTGCTTTGCGAGGCTCTGCGACGGACTCCCCAGCTGGAACGCCGCGCCATCTCGGAATCAATCAACTCCATCAGCGATTTCGAGGGCGTTACGGGAAACATCACAATAGATGAAAAAAGAAATGCCGTCAAGGATGTAGTGATCCTCAAGGCCTACGGGGGCCGGTTTGTATTTGAGACCACTACCAGGATAAGATAATAATTTTGGGAAAGGAGACCGTTATGGGACTCCAAGCCATTATCTGCCCGCTCGTTTGCCTGATAACTGTGACAACCCGGGCAAACGGCGAAAACAGCAATCCGGCATTCTATGGTATATCAACTTATTCTTATACATCAAGCGAAGTCTGCGCCCGGTGTCATAAAGATATCTATGATTTGTGGGAAAATTCCATGCACGCCAAAAGCGTCGACGACCCGGTCTTCGTGGCCGATTTCATCATGGTTCAACTGGCGCGCGGCTCCGATATCAAGGCCTACTGCCTGAGTTGTCACGCCCCCACCACCAGCTTAACAAAGGATTATGATCTTAGAAACGGAATTTCCAGCGAGGGTGTGACATGTGATTTCTGTCACTCGGTCAGCGCCCTGGGCACCTCCCCGGAGCAGGCCTATTATACTCTGGACCCGGGCCAGATGAAATACGGGCCTTTTCGCGATGCTTCTTCACCGGCTCATGAGACTGCATATTCGGAAAACCACACCAAATCCGAATTCTGTGCCGGATGCCATGAACTGGTGAACAAGCATGGCGTGGCCGTGATGGCTACTTACAGCGAGTGGAAGAATAGCGCTTATGCCAAGGAAGGTATACAGTGCCAGAATTGCCACATGCCGATAACATACAACCTGAATGTCGTCGACAAGGTTGTAAAGGAGTCCGACCATTTTCTCACGGCCCATGAATTCCGCGGAGGACATTCCCTGATAAACCTTCAGCATTCCTCAACAATAGAAACCGAGGTCACCCGGAATGGAAATGTTGCCAAAGTGATAACAAGGGTGACGAATTCAGAATCCGGTCACAAGTTGCCAACCGGCACGCCGGGAAGGAAAGTGATACTCAATACGAAGATTCTGGACAAGGGCGGAAACCTGCTGGCCGAGGTGAACAAAGTTTACAGGAAAGTACTGGTGGACGATAACGGCGTCATCATCGAGGATAACGCCGGCATGATTCTCGATGCGGCGCAGATTTTCAGCGACAATCGTATCGCTCCCAAGGAAACCAGAATTGAGACTTTCGAATTTGACGTGCCCGATGCCATCGATTATTTCACCGTGCAAAATACGCTTCAATACGAATTTTCCAGGCCTGTCCTCAAGACGGAAAAGGTCGTTTTTCAGATGGCGCAGGATGTGATAGATGTCAAGGGTGATCACGCATATGCCAAGGCGCTCATGCTGTCAGGGGAAAATTCGCGGACATGGGGTGTGATTATTTCGCTCGGGGTGATCGTATTGAGCCTCCTGGCGTTCTCATTTTTCGAGAGAAAAAAATGGGGCGCCCGGGAAGAAATCAACAAAGCCACCCCCTAAGATCGCAGGCGATCAATTTCCCGGCACCGATAATCATGCCCGGCATCGGCAAAAGATCCGGGGGCCATTCACCACAACCACATAGGGCGGTCTAGAGACCGCCCTATGGCATCCTATGAGCAAGGCAGCAAAACGAAAGGAGAAAAAGACATGACGATTCGGGATCTTCAATTCAACGTATTCACGTTGATCTTCGCTGGATTACTTCTATTTGGCGCGGTTGGATGCGGTGAAGATAAGAACGGGACATCCCCGCCTGCCGACCCGGCTGGCTACATCAATGCCGACGGAATGAGAGGCGGCAGGCTTTACGACGAGTTCTGGGCGACCGAGACCGGATGGAGTCAGTCAGATACCAATCTGGCTACCTACGACAGCCATTCCGATTTCTTCCGATGCAAGCAATGTCATGGGTGGGATCTTCTCGGCAGCACGGGCGCCTACATCTCACGCGCACCCAGAATGACCCGTCCGAATGTTTCATCCCTGAACCTTCGCTCAATCGCCGCCAGTAGGACGCCTCAGGAGCTTTTCGATGCTCTGAAGCGTTCGAACGGCAGACGCGCTATCAGCGCGGATCTGTCGACTTACGATCCGGGCACGAATCCCACAATTGGCGACCAGATGCCCGACTACGGCACCATCTTCACCGATGAACAGATCTGGGATCTGGTCCGGTTCTTGAAACTTGATGCAATTGATATTTCCATACTCTACGATTTCCAAACGACGGGAACCTACCCAACCGGCTCGATCACGTTTTCCAACATCGGCGAAGACGGGAACGCGAGCAGTGGAGACTCAATCTTTGCAGCAAAGTGTGTGGGTTGTCATGGAGCGGATGGTGCTGAGTTTTTGGTCGACGGTGGAAGTTACACGGTCGGTAGGCATCTGCGCGAAAAACCGAATGAAGATCAGCACAAAATAAAATTCGGGCAACTCGGATCTATTATGGGCAGCCAGGTTACCGATGAAAATGAGATGAAGGATCTCTATAGGGCCCTCACGGATCAAACCAGGTATCCCGATTAGCGGTAGGCTTGGGTCATCTCCAGGGTCTATTTTTTCCAAGGGCGACAGCACCGAATCTGTCGCTGAATCCCGCGACTATCCATTAGAAGATGGTCGCGGGTTAATAGCACCTCGCAGACAAAGGCACTTTCAGGATCGTCAAAATAACTCTATGCAATTGTCAGGTGTGGTCAAATAAAATGAGGTTGCGAAATCAAATACTATCTTTTAATTTGTTATAACAGTTGTCCAGGAAATTCTGACGACGCAGATTTCGTATGTAGTTGAATTTGCCTAAATAAAAAACCCTCCGGACCCTGCTATTCCAGGCGGATCAAAGGGACTCTACGGCATGGGAAGCAATTCCATGACTTGCCGGTTTGCCACAGGAATCCGATTTTCGAAATCACTTATCATGATCTCTGCAAAGATACCCTAATGAAAGAAGAACAGCAAAATTTAAATGATCGATTTACCGCGGCGATCCTTATTGCCAGCGACAGGGCAAGCGAAGGAGTTCGTCCAGATGCCACCGGGCCGGCTCTTAATTCAAACTCTCCTTCTGTCCAAATTCCTCTGAACCGAAACACCCAAGGGGAATCTTCTGGGCGTCGAAGGTGAGGGATTCAAGATTGCCATGCTCTGCCTGGAGCATGGGCGATACACCGTGGCCTCCGGATCGACCGGGTTGATCCGCGCCTGCGTTGATGCCTCTGTACAGTATTCACACGCCAGGAAGACATTCGAGGTCCCCATCGGCGAGCATCAGCTTGTTAAGGAAATGATTGCCGGGATGGCGGCAGGCTACGAGTTCTCACGTCTCCTCTGGCTCAAGGCCGGTTGGCTTCGCAATACAGGGAAACGCGCCACCAGGGAAACCGCCCTGGCCAAGTGGATTGCCTGTGAGCAGGCCGAGAAGGCCGCCGCCGAAGCTGTGCAGGTGCATGGAGCTTATGGATTTTCGGATGAATTCCCGGTCGAAAGATTCTACAGAAACTCCAAAGGCGCCTCGATTTATGAAGGAACCCGCGAGATTCAAAAACTCATGCAGGCCGATTATGCCCTCGGTTTCCGTCAGGATAAGCCCCGCCGACATAACCTGCCCCCCTGGCCCTTCGGCAATGATGTTTAGGCTCGGACTTCATCTAATTTTATCATAATCAGACAAAGATCATATTTGATATGCGCCGCTTTGTCGCAAAAGGCAGTGTAGCTGGGGATGTGAAAAATACTTGCAAATAGCAATGGTATTAATTATCAATTCGCAACAGGCAATTAAATTTCCGGCTACCGGCAGTGGAGATTAATTAAAAACGTGATAGAGATTCCCAAGCGCATCAAAAATTTGATACCATATAAGGCGGGTAAGCCGATTTCCGAATTGGCCGGAGAAAAGAAGTTGGGAAAAATCGTAAGGCTTGCCTCCAACGAAAATCCTCTTGGTCCATCACCAAAAGCCATGCAAGCTATCAGGGAAAATATCTCCTGGGCGCATCTTTATACCGATCCAGCCTCGGCTGAATTGGTCGAGGCAATTGCAGAAAAGTACGGCAAGAAATCAGATCAAATAATATGCGGCCATGGGATCGATGCATTGTTGGCCGATATAATTATTGCTTTCACCGAAGAAAGCGATGAAGTTTTATGCTTCAACGGGTCATTCATTGGAATATATGTCAACGCCAGGAAGCTTGGCCGAAAATTGTCTCTGCTTGAGCTGAAAGATTACGAATTGGATTTAAGCGCCATCCCGGAAAATATTTCCCCTCAAACCCGAATCATTTACCTGGCAAATCCCAATAATCCAACAGGCAGCATCTTTTCCAGGAGTCAATTCGAGATTTTGATGTCACGAATTCCGCAGGAAATTCTGGTGATTTTGGATGAAGCTTATGCGGAGTATGCATTGTCTTATTGCCCCGATTTTCCAACAGGGTTGAATTATGATTATGAGAATTTAATTGTTGCCAGATCATTTTCCAAATTCCATGGGTTGGCGGGCCTTCGCATTGGATTTGTGTTTGGTCCCGAACGCCTTGTCAAGGAACTCTATAAAGTCAGACTGCCCTTTGAGCCGAATTTTCTTGCCCAGAAGGCGGCCATTGCGGCATTGGACGATAATGAATTTATGGCCAGGACGCTTGCGGCAAACAAGGAGTCGCTGGATCTGATGATTTCAAGATTTAATGAACTGGGAATAAGGCTCCTGCCGACTTATGCCAATTTTCTACTTTTGGTGATGCCGAGCGAAGAGTTTGCCCGGACATTTTATGAAGAATGTCTAAACAATGGTCTGATCCTCAGGCATGTCAAACCCTTCGGTATGCCCAACGGAATCAGGATCAGTTCAGGCTCCAAAGATGAAACATTGTTTGCTCTGAAGATAATCGAAGAGGTCTATCAAAACATGACGAATTCGTTATGCGAGGAGACCGTCATACAATCCGAGGACAATATTTAGCCCTTATTATATGGTAATGAGAAAATGATTTTGCCCCGTTTCGATGTGCTTGTGCCCGAGTCATTAGAGGAAGCTCTTGAAATGCTTGGGGAGCACGCCGATAAGGGTGTCAGGATTTTGGCGGGAGGAACCGATCTTCTTGTTGATCTTAGGAGACCGATTATTCCAGTGCACGTCCCTCGCTGCGACGGCTGTGCCAAGCATCCCGGGGGTATGGTATACTCGACCATCGATTGTGAGTTATGGTTATCGGAGCCAACCGCTCACGCCGGGGGATCGCTACGGAATGCTCTGCAAGATTCCCGGAGGATTTCTCCGCAATATTTGATTTCACTGCATTTGCTAAGAGAACTTAAAGGCATCAAAAGGCTTGATAACGGCAGTTTATATATTGGGGCCACAACAACCATAAGGGAAATTGCACATTCAGAGAAGGTACGTAGGTGCTGGACGGCCCTTGCAGAGGGGGCCGACAATCTGGGCAGCCCTCTTGTTCGCAACAGGGGCACTTTAGGCGGCAACATCGCCAATGCCCGCCCCGCCGCCGATATGTTTGTGCCGACAATTGGCCTTAATGGAATATTAAAATTACAGAGCCTTGGTGGCGAGCGTCTTCTTCCTGCCAGAGATTTTGCAAGTGGGCCTGGTCTTACAGTCATCGAACCCCTTGAAATACTAACGGCTGTTATATATCCCGCCCCGCTTTCCTATTCAGGAAGTTCCTATTATAAGCTTGCCAATCGAAAAGCGCTCGAGATTTCCACGGTCGGCGTATCGGTTTCGTTGACGCTGGAAGCGCCTGACGGCCCCATCACGGACGTACGGGTTGCCTTGGGTGCTGTCGGTCCCACTCCGATTTTGGCAGAGTCTGCAAAAGGCATCCTCCTCGGAGAAACTCCCGATGAGCCTCTTTTCAAGAAGGCCGCGCAGGCAATCAGAAAAGATGCGCGTCCCATTGATGATCATCGTGGTTCCGCCTGGTATCGTTCAAATATGGTCCAACTCCTTTCGGAACGCCTCTTGAAAATCGCTTATATTCGGGCCAAGCGAAATAAATGAAGAAACTAATTTCCCTGAATGTGAACGGAATTGCTCATGAATTGGCGGTCGAGCCTCGCCGCACGCTGCTTGAGCTTTTGCGTGAGGATTTGGGCCTCACCGGCACAAAAAAAGGCTGTGGAATAGGAGATTGTGGCGCCTGCACAGTTTTGGTTGACGGGGTTGCCACATTCAGTTGTTTGACACTGGCTATTCAGGTCAACGGCTGTTCGGTGGAGACGGTAGAGGGACTGACCAAGGATGGCAAATTAAGCCGCCTGCAACAAGCCTTCGTTGATCACGGGGCAATTCAATGCGGTTATTGCACGCCGGGGATGCTCATGACAACCACCGAGCTATTGAGGCGGAATCAACATCCGAAGGAGCAGGAAATCAGGAAGGCAATCTCGGGCAATCTTTGCCGTTGCACCGGATATCAGAAGATTGTCGAGGCTATTCAAGAGGTTGCTCGGAGTGAGAATGAAGAAATATAGCATACTTAACAGCCGTGTTCCCCGAGTCGACGCTGTCGATAAAGTTACGGGCAAGGCGCTCTATACCGATGACATCAAGATGCCCGGCATTCTGATTGGCGCTATCTTGCATAGCCCATTGGCCCATGCCAGAATATTAAATATTGATACATCGTTGGCGGAACGGCTGCCGGGCGTAAAAGCAGTCGTAACACATCGCGAGGCGGGGACAACTCCTTACGGGGTTAGCCCGGCCCGATATGATGAGACCATATTCTGTCATGACAAGGTGCGATATGTGGGCGACGAGATAGCGGCGGTGGCTGCGATTGATCTTGACACTGCCTTGGAGGCGGTGAGCCTCATCAAAGTTGATTTCGAAGAGTTGCCGGTGGTTTTGGATGGCCGCCGGGCCATGGAAGAAGGCCGTCCTTTGCTTCATGACATATATAAAAATAACATTTGCGCCGAGGTCCACTGGCATTTTGGCGATATCGAGCAAGGCAAAAAGGAATCCTATATAGTACGCACCGATCATCTGACCAGCAAAATGCAGGACGCTGCCTTTTTAGAGCCGCAGAGCGTGATTGCCGAAGTCGATTCCCATGGCAATTTGACGATGTGGAGCTCAACCCAGGCGCCGCACTATATCCAGCGAACTTTAGCCATGGCCCTCAACATTCCTTTGCATAAGGTGCGGGTAATCAAGCCCGCAGTCGGTGGTGGATTCGGCCCCAAGGCCTCCTGCTCCACGGCCGAGCTGGCCACATGCCTGCTTGCCATAAAGACCGGCAAGCCGGTGAAGCTCACGTTTGACCGCGAGCAGGTTTTTCTGCATTCGCGTGCCCGTCATCAGTTCTTCCATACTATGACCACGGGAGTGAAAAAAGACGGGACGCTGGCCTTTTTGGATCATCAATGTATCCTTGATGGCGGAGCATACGCCAGTTTCGGCATCGCCACGATCTACTACGCCGGTTCGCTTTTGGGGGGACCATACCGGCTGAAGAATATGAAATATGACGGCTACCGGGTTGTCACGAATAAGCCTGCTTGCGGAGCCCAGCGCGGACATGGTGCCGTAATTGCCCGGGCGTTGTTCGAGGTGCAACTTGACCGTATTGCCGAGGAGTTGGGGACCGATCCTATTGAGCTTCGGCTAAAAAATGTCATGGAGGCCGGGGAGACTACCTGTAATGAGCTTTTTGTTTCAAGTTTCGGAATGCGGGAAGCGCTTGAGGCGGTCCGCGATTCGGCGGCCTGGAAGAAGAAGCGTTCATTGAGTGGAAAAACGCGCGGCCAGGGCAGGGGAATCGGTGCTGCCTGCGGTTTCTTTGTCTCGGGGGCAGGCTATCCGATTTACCGGTCCCGAACCTATCACTGCACAGTGGTGACAAAGGTCGACGATGTCGGCGGTGGTGTGACAGTATCATCAGGTGCCGCAGACATCGGCCAGGGTTCAGATACGGTGCTTGCCATGATTACCGCCGAGGAATTAGGCCTGCCGCTTGATGATGTCAAGGTGATATCAGGTGATTCCAATCTCAGCGTGGATTTGGGCGCCTATTCCAGCCGCACCACTCTTATGACAGGCGCCGCCTGCCGCGATGCCGCCAGGGATGTAAAGCGTCAAATCCTCGAGGCCATAGCCGGAGTTCTCTGTGTGCCTCCTGAAACGCTTGACCTGAAAGACGGCAAAGTCGAAAGCCTAAGTGGCGAATTGGATTTTTCAAAAATTCGCGAAGAATACCTTCGGGAACATAAGGGTTTTATAGACCTTCCTAATGAGTTATGTCTGACCTTTCGGGAAGCAAGCCGAATTGCCTTCCTCGAACGAGGCAGCATCGTGGGAGTGGGCATGTATCGTCCTCCTCCATTGGGTGGCTCATTCAAGGGGGCAACAGTTGGCACTTCACCTGCTTTTGGATGTTCAGCGCAGGTGGCCGAGGTTTCAGTTGACCTGGGGACCGGAGAAATTACGGTGGAAAATATCACCGGAGCGCACGATTGCGGTTTCGCCATAAATCGCACACAGGTCGAGGGGCAGATGCAAGGCTCGATGATGATGGGAATGGGCGAGGCCCTTATGGAACAGATAATATATGATAAGAAGGGTCGCATTGTAAACGCCAACCTCGCCGAATATAAAATCCCGACCGCAATGGATATGCCGCATCTTGAGGCGATCATTGTCGAATCCAATGAACCTCATGGACCTTATGGGGCGAAGGAAGTCGGCGAAGGGGCGATAATGCCAGTCATTCCTTCCATTCTCAACGCCGTTTACGATGCCACCGGCGTGCGCATCGAGGAGTTGCCTCTCACTCCAGAACGGTTGGTGGCAGCAATGGAAGAAGCAAAGAAAAAGCCATCCCTCCAAGAGAATCCTTAAAATTTTGCGTTGGAATCGACATCAAACATGGCCGAGCCGATATAAGGCTTCCTAATATTTGTGCTGACTTGTCCTAAATAATTCTCTGACGCAAATTAGCTTGACACCGCCGTTGCTAATAGTTTTATTTACTGTTAAGTGCTACAGGACTCCCTGAAGTCGGTAAAGCTCGCTTTCCGTAGGGTTTTTTCGAGGGGATAGGGATGAATACACCGTGATAATTTACACGGAGTGAAGTGCAGAATGAGAATCATTCGATTTCCATTTGTGGCAGGCCTTTCTTGTGGGCATAAATGCATCGCGCTATCTATTCTTGATGGCTGGGCGCATTTGTCGGGAATGCCGTCTTTTCATCCTAATTGACAACTATAAAAACCGATATGGGAAACGTCACTTACGCCCAGACGATGTCAAGTATCGAAAAGCTCTTCGACGACCTGACATTTGAATATGTCAGACAATGGAAAGCGAAGTTGCCATCGCGCCGCGTGATAGGATTTCTGCCAATATACATTCCCCGTGAAATTATTCATGCCTGCGGCATGCTGCCTGTGGGCATTTTTGGCGCCGGTGATCGCATTCCCGTTGTCCGCGGCGATGCCTATTTTCAGTCGTATATCTGTCATCTTCCCAGAACGGTCGTGGAATTGGCGTTATGTGGCAATTTCGGCGATTTTGATGGCTTCCTGTTTCCCTCGATCTGCGATGTTATTCGTAACTTATCCGGAATATTCAAGCTGCAGTTCGAAAATAAACTCGTTCGCTATCTCGATTTTCCGCAAAATTTCGATCCCGAAGTCGGAGGCGTCTTTTATCGCCGCATTTTGGACGATCTGATCAATGACCTATCCTCCCTCAATGGCCTTCGTCCAACTAATAACAACCTCAATGAATCGATCGCCGTTTACAACCGAAGCCGCCGGCTTTTGCTGGACCTGGTTCGGCTCCGCACCGAAAAACCTCACCTTTTAAGCGCTGTCGATTTCTACAAGCTGCGGCGGGCCGGAAACACTCTGTCGGTTGAGGATTTCAATGCCCTGCTTGAGAATCTGCTTCAATTCGTGGGGCAAATTGACGCGGAGCCCGAAGACAAAATCCGGGTAGTCGTAACGGGAGCCTTCTGCGAACAACCGCCTTTGGGGCTTATCAAGACCATCGAGAATGCCGGTTGTTACATTGTGGATGACGATTTTCAACTTGGGCTGACCTGGTTTTCCCAGGATATCCCCGATTATTCTGACGATCCGCTGGGCGCCCTTGTGGAAAGCCTCCTGGAACTTAAGACTTTCTCGTCGGCCGTGTTCGAGGATGATCGAATGCGGGGCGAGCTTTTGGCGGAACGAGTATTGGAGCGCAAGGCCGATGGAGTCATATTCTGCGCTCCCAGTTTCTGCGATCCCGCTCTCCTTGACAGGCCGATCCTGGAACGGGCCATGAACAAACATCATATCAAGCATACAAGTCTCCAATACCATGAAAATCTCGGCCAGTTCCATGTGATCAAAGAACAAGCCGGGGCATTTTCCGACATGATTAAGCTCTGGGAGTGAACGTGGAAGTGCAAAAAGAAAGCAGCATGATAAAACAAAAGCAGATGCTTGCCGAGCATTTCATGGAACTATCCCAGGTGCGCGAAACCGGGCGCAAAGTGGTCTATACCTTTGTTCCAGGCAATCTGGCCGAATTCGTTTCAACCTTCGACATGCTTCCAGTCTATCCTGAAATTAACGCCCTGCAATCGGGGATGCGAAAAAAATCGGAGGAATATATCCGTGAGGCCGAAGATATCGGCTATTCCGAAGATGTTTGCTCCTATGTCAAGTGCGATATCGGCATGATGCTCCAGGGCAACATCGGCCCTACCGGCCAGCGGCTTCCCGCGCCTGACATCCTGCTGTTGAGTTACACAGGCTGTTTTGTTTTCATGAAGTGGTTTGAGAACCTAAGGCATCTTTATCCCAACACCGAGATCGCCATGCTCCACGTCCCCTATCAGGAGGCCGGACGGATTGAACCAGCGGCGGTCAAATATGTCAAGGACCAGCTTATTAAAAGTGTCATACCGAAATTTGAGAAGGTCAGCGGTCAAAAGTTTGATATTGACAAGCTTGGCCGGAAATTGGAGCTGGCGGCCCAGGCCGAAAATCTTCTGGTAGATATTTTTGATTCCGCCAGGCATCGACCCTCGCCGATTGACGCCTATTTTGGCGGGGTCTACTACATCGGCCCGATTTTTACCGCCTTCCGCGGTAATGAAGATTGCATCGATTATTACCGGGAATTGAAAGCGGAAGTTGATTACCGCGTTGCCAAAAAACTTGGCCCCATCACGCCCGAAGGGCATTTGGAAAACGAGCGCTTCCGGCTGGTGGTCGAGGGGCCTCCCAATTGGACGCATTTCCGGGATTTTTGGAAAATGTTCTACGACAGAGGGGCAGTGTTTGTCGGCTCAAGTTACACGCGAGTGGGTGGCGTCTACGATGACGGTTTCAGGCATTCGTCAAAGGATCCCCTGGCAAGCCTGGCTGAGTATTGCATGGGCTGTTATACTAATCGCAGCCTGCCACAAAGGATCAGCCTCTTGGAGAGATTCATTAAAAACAATCACGCTGATGGGCTGTTAGTCAACTCGATTAAAAGCTGCAATTCTTTCTCGGCTGGCCAACTTGTAATGATGCGTGACCTTGAGGCAAGGCTCGGCATTCCGGTCGGATTCATCGAAACTGATCTTGTCGACCCCCGATATTATTCGTTTTCGAACATCAAAAATCGCCTCGATTCATTTTTCCAGATGCTCGAGCAGCGGCAATCGATATGGATTGGCGATGACTCATTATCGGATGATGTCCTGGCATGAGAGGTAAGCATATGATATCGGCGAAAATTAGATCGCAAGAGGGCCTGCGATGAAAGTATTCTTAGGCATTGACTTGGGCTCAACGACATCGAAAGCGGTGCTGGTGGATGCCACCGGAAAGATCATTGGCCGGGGCATCACCAATACCCGTTCCAACTATGCGGCGGCTGCCAAAATTGCACAGGTCGAGGCCGAATTCAATTCGCGTTTTACTCTTCTGGGTCGAAAGCTAAAAGAGAACGCCTCCAACGGCTTTCAATGGGATACCCTGATTTCCGTTCTTGAAAACAGATTCTACTACCTGCAATTTCTGGCACGCTACGACCAGCTCTTGGAAGCGATGACCCGCGAGGCCGAAAATATTTCGCGGCCGGATATTCGGGAGAAGATAATTGAGATTCTTCCTGCGGTGGCCGATCAGGTCCGCGAACGTGTGCGTGGTCTCTTTTTTGACGGCAGCGTATCTACCACCTCGCAGTTCTTCCGCGATCTGTTCAGCACTGCCTATGCGAGGGTTATCGAAAGCTTCGAGGCCGGTTTATTCGATCAACTTCTGGCCCTCTATGACCGCTGCATTACGCCTATTGAGAATCATCAGGCCGACTGCGAGTTTGGCACGCTCGTGGGGCAGGCATTAGATGAATTGCCCGAAGAATATAAGAATCAGCGAGAAAAAATCGGATCCTGCCTTGGCGAAATATCGCAAATCGATCTAAATCCGGCCGATCATGTGGGCACCGGCTACGGCCGCCAGCTTTTGCCTTTTGAAGAGAAGCATATCAAGTCGGAGATTCTCTGTCATGCCATGGGGGCCCACGATATTTTCCCCGGGACGCGCACGGTTTTGGATATTGGCGGCCAGGATACAAAGGCGATTCAAGTCGACCAATATGGCCTTGTGACCAGTTTCCAGATGAATGACCGCTGCGCGGCCGGCTGCGGCCGCTATCTCGGATATATAGCGGACGAGATGAGTCTAAGCGTCGGCGAGTTGGGAACGCTGGCGGCCCAAGCCAATCATGCGACTAACATTTGCAGCACCTGCACGGTGTTTGCGGGAGCGGAACTTCGCGAATACCTGAATCTGGGCGAACGCAAGGAAAACATATTGGCGGGGCTGCATCGGGCGATTGTTCAGAGGGCTTTCGCGCTTATCGCCCGTTCCGGAGGGGTTCGCAATGAGTTCACCTTCACTGGTGGAGTAGCGCGCAACCCGGCGATAGTAAAATATGTCGGCCGTATGGTAAAAGAAAATTACGGTGAAATAACTATCAACTGTCACCCTGATTCGATATTCATGGGCGCTTTAGGAGCCGCTCTGTTCGCAACCAGGAGAATATGAATTCGCCAAATCTGACACTTGGAATCGATGTGGGCAGCAGCGCCGTTAAGATGGCGCTCGTCGACTATGGAGCCTTGCCTGAAGTCATCGAAGTGATCAATGAAAGGATTCGCAAACGGAATCCCGCCCATGTCATCGCAACCGGGCTTCAGCGATTGCTGGAGTGTCATGGGCTTGTTTATGAGGATTTGCTTTATGTGGCATCAACGGGCGAAGGCGAGCTTGTCTCAAGAAAGCGCGGTCATTTCTACAGCATGACTACCCATGCCAAAGGAGCCTATCATTATCATCCCGAGGCGCGCACGGTGGTCGATATGGGAGCCTTATTTTGTCGCGTAATCTCTCTTAACGGCTCCGCTCAGGTGCACAGCTATGCCATGACCGGTCAATGCGCCTCAGGATCCGGTCAGTTCCTCGAAAATATCACTCGTTATTTGGGTGTTACAATCGATGAGGTCGGGCCGCTTTCGCTTCGCTCGATGAATCCGGCGCGGACCAGTGGCATCTGTGCAGTGTTGGCCGAAACAGATGTAATTAATATGGTCTCACAGGGTATTCCCACACCCGACATCATCAAAGGAATTCATCTTTCGATCTCGGGCAGGATAATTCAGCTCTTAAGCCGCTTCAAAGCCAAATCACCCGTAGTGCTTACAGGCGGCATGGCGCAGGATCCCGGACTCTTGGCCGCCTTGAAAGAACAGGCTCAGGACCGTAACTTGAAATTAGAAATATACCCCGCGAAAGATTGTGTGGCCGCCGGAGCTATCGGCGCCGCCCTCTGGGGTGGTTTCAGGCACTTCAAGCTTCTGCAGGCCAAATCATGAGCGGGCCCAGAATATGGCAGGCCGATAAGCCCTTGCCGGAATACCCGCAAAACCTGGCGTTGATGCTAAATCGGAACGTTGAGCGCCTTGGAGACAGGCCGCTCTATCAGGAGGCACTTAACGGCCCGTACACGACATTGAGTTGGCGGGATTTTCAGCGGGATATCGTTTCCATTCAGGATTCGCTGACCGAGCATGGCTTAAAGCCCGGTGACAGGGTGGCAATCCTTTCGCCTAATCGGAAGGAGATGCTGGAATTTGAACTTGCAGTGATGTCGATGGGAGCTGTAGCGGTCCCCATTTTTGCTGGATACCCGTCCCACCAAGCAGAGATGTTGATTGAATTCTGTGACCCGCTGATGATTGCGGTTGCCGACACCGAACAATACCGAAAGTTGGCATTTCCCCATAAATATCGACTTATTGTCCACTTCGATAAGCTTGAATGCCAATTGCACCACAATACAATTTTGCTCTCGAAGCTTATATCGAGCGCCTCTTCCGGAAAAATTCTGGGGGAGGAAGTGGCCAGGGACACAACCTGTCTCATGATGTATACCTCCGGAACAATGGGGAAACCCAAATGCGTACAATTGACTCATGATAATATCATTTCTCAGCAAGCAGCAATGCAGATGCTGTGGCAAATTGATAACAATGACCGGCTGCTTTCCTATTTACCATGGCATCACAGTTTCGGAGGCATCTTTGAAAAATATGCGGCCTTGTACAACGGCGCCCTCCTATCGCTTGAGCATGGCTATGGCAAAAATATCGAGGTGCTTCTTGAAAACTGGATCCGGGTCAAGCCAACCACATTTTTCAGTGTCCCCAGAGTTTACCAGCAGCTTACTACCCAGGTTCTCCGGAATCCATCCCTGGAGCGGGAGATATTTCACGACCAATTGCGCTTCATTTTCACGGCGGCGGCGCCTCTTCCCAAGAGCATTTCAGATCACTTTCAAAATCGCGGCATTCCGGTTTATGAGGGCTGGGGTCTCACTGAAACATCGCCCTGCTGCACGATCTCAGATCCTTCTATTCCGCGCGAGCCGGGGGTAGTTGGAAAACCTATACCGGGCGTTATCCTGAAGCTGGCGGAGGATGGCGAGATTTTCGTAAAAGGGCCTAATGTCATGAGGGGGTATTTTCGAAATCCCGAGGCAACCGAAATCGCTATCACCAAGGATCACTGGTTTGCCACAGGCGATGTTGGCGATTTTGTCGATGCCGGACTGCGTTTGATATCCCGTAAGGACCGGATTTTCAAATTGAGCAACGCCGAGAAGGTGGTGCCGACCGAGATAGAAAACCTCATATTGGAAAACTGCTCTTTTCTGTCGCACGCTTATGTGACGGGAAGCGGCAGGGATTTTCCCGTTGCTCTCCTTTTTCCCAATAAGGCAATGCTTGCCGGAAAACCGGATGAATCTCGAATAAAATCAGGCTGCCACTGTCCGGAAAATATGCCCGATTTGGCGCATTGCCTGGAACACTGCCTGAAAAAGCTAAGTGAAAATATCGATGCCAGATATATGCGGCCTCTGGCGGCGATGTTGATCGACTATGAGCTTTCAATTGAAAAAGAGGAATTGACGCCGTCGATGAAACTGGCTCCAAATACCATCGCCAGTGTTTTTAAAGCCAAAATTGAATTGCTCTATAACGGAAACGGCCAAGTCAACGACTCTAAAGACGTCTATATCCTGATTTGGGAGTGATGATGAGCCGCCTACGTTCACAGGATAAACTTAAATCGATCCTTAAGGATTATTTTGTCTGCCTCTCATCTCCTTTGGCCTGGTGTACAAGTGTCGGTCCGGCGGAAATACTGCGGGCGCTTGGATTTAACGTGTATTTTCCGGAAAATCATGGGGCGCTTTTGGGAGCCTCGCGCACGGCAGGAAAGTATATACCCAGAGCGCATCAAGCGGGCTATGATGACGAAATCTGTTCGTATTTGACAGCTGACATCGGCGCCTACCTCATGGGTGAAACCCCGCTCTCCCAGGCCTACGGCTTGCCCTCGATACCCCGTCCCGATCTCATCGTTTTCAATACCAATCAATGCCGCGAGGTGGCGGAGTGGTTTGGATTTTTCGGACGGGAATTTGGCTGCCCGGTGGTCGGCATTATGCCTCCCAGACACATAACTGAAGTATCTCAAGCCGACATCGACAACGTTGTCGGGCAGTTTGAAAAGGCAATAAAGATCGGCGGCGAGATTATGGGTAGGCCCTTGGATTACGGCCGGCTAAAGGAAACTGTCGCCCTAAGCAAGCAGGGCGCGGTCCTCTGGAGGGAGGTCCTGGAAACGGCGCGAAAGGCGCCCTCTCCCCTAACTTTCTGGGATGGGACGATCCTCATGGCTCCCATCGTCATGCTACGCGGGACACAGGTTTGTGTTGATTTCTACCAGGAGATGCTTGATGAGCTGCGGCAGCTCATGAATGCCAAACAGGCCGCCGTACCCGATGAGCAGGTCCGGCTGTTTTGGGAAGGCATGCCCATCTGGGGACGTCTTCGCGCCCTATCTGATCTTTTTGCCGAAAACCATGCTGCTGTTGTGGCCTCAACCTACTGCAACAGTTGGGTCTTCGATTGCTTCAACCCGGAAGACCCTTTGAGATCGATGGCCGAGGCCTATACCAGGGTTTTCATCAATCGCAGCGAGGATGCCAAGCTCGGCATATTACGCGAATTACTTGATAACTATCATATCGATGGCATAGTTTTCCATGACTCAAAAACATGCTTTAATAACACCAATAGCCGATTTAACCTTCCGGGGAGATTGCAGAAAGCAACAGGTGTGCCGTCGCTGACGATCGATGGCGACTTGAATGATCTTCGCTTTTTCTCAGAAGGGCAGGTTCGGACAAAAATTGAGACGTTCGTTGAATTACTGAAAACGCTAAAGCAGTAAGAAAATGCGAAGCGGGAGCAGAGTAAATGAACCAGAATAACAACAACGGTAATTTGCGGGTGGGGATTATCGGTACCGGCCCCGTGGGAACGATCCTTACCGCCCACCTCAAGGAAGCCGGTGCCCTGGTGGTGCCCTGTGATGTATTTGCCCATAAAATCAATGCCATCAAGAAGAAAGGCATTCGGCTCACTCACACAATCGAGAAGAAGGTGGCTATCCATGAAGCCTGTTATTCCGTTCAAGAGCTTGGTATGTATGATCTAGACCTGGTCATTATCGCGGTAAAGACCCCTGATCTCAAGAAGGTAATAGGCCAGATTAAGGATATTGATAATGGCAGGCTGTATGTGATGTGCGCCCAGAACGGGATCGATAATGAAATTGAAATCGGTCGCGAATTTGGGGATCATCGCAGCCTTCGCATGGTGATAAATTTCGCTGGCAATGCGGCTGACGATCATACCATTCATGTGAGCTTTTTCAACCCGCCAAATTATGTGGCGGCTCTCGCCGACGGCGGCAATGAAATGGCGCGGCGCTTTGCAGATATGCTCAATTCGGTGGGTCTTGAAACCGAGATTCCCCTCGATATCCAAGACCATGTCTGGGCCAAGGCGATCTTAAATGCCGCCTTGAGCGCCGTCTGCGCCATCACACGCCAGACGATGAAGGAGGTTATGGACTTCCCTGCCACCTTCGAACTGGTCGAGGGACTCATTGATGAATCTGTGCGCGTGGCCGAGAAAGAAAGGATTGACCTTGGCAGCAAGTTCACGCGATTCAGCATTCGTTATTTGAAGAATGCCGGCCACCACAGGCCGTCGATGCTTGTCGATCTGGAAAATGGGTATCCAACGGAGGTCGATCAGCTCAATGGCCGGATAGTGCAATACGGCAGGAAACATTGCCTTCCCACCCCCTTAAATCAATCGGTCACAGCCTTGGTTCATTTGCTCGAACATGCCGCCAAGAAAAATTGCGAGAGCGAAGCAAAATGAATGGGTCTTTCCTTGGCATAGATCTTGGCTCATCCTACACCAAATTCATCGTCATTGATGAAGGAGCAATAATTGTCGATGCCGAGGTTATCCCCACTCTGAGCAGGCGCCGCGAAGTTCTAGATAAAGCCATGTCCGGAATACTGAGTCGTTTTAACATCCAGTGCATCTGCGCTACGGGTTATGGCCGGCGAAATGTTCAGGCGGACCTGCATAAAACTGAATTGATATGCGCCGCGGCCGGAGTCTCTGTAACTCACAAGATGCACAAGAGTATTCTGGATATCGGGGGCGAGGACATCAAGATAATCGAAAGCGATGCCAACGGAAGCGTAGTTGATTTCTATATGAACAACAAATGCTCGGCGGGGACCGGCACTTTTATCACAGAAATTGCCGATCGGGCCGAACTGGATATTGCCGAGATGAGCACGCTGGCAAGTAAATCAAAATCGGATCGCACCATCAACAGCTTTTGCACGGTATTCGCCAAAAGCGAAATTTTAGGCTGGAAATTCGGCGGAGTCCCTATTGAGGACATCGCACGAGGAATTTATCTGGCGGTTGTTGATCGGGTGCACAAGTTGCCATTAAAAAAGGGAATGCCATTGTTTTTATGCGGCGGCGTAATTGCGCATCATCCTTTCCTGGCTGGGCTTTTGGCGGAAAGGCTCCAGGCGGATATCAGGGTGGTAGAGCAGCCGCAGTACGCCGTGGCTCTGGGGGCGGCCCGGTTGGCTCAAGAGGAAATGATGTCAGCAAAGCCGGTGCGCGAATCACCCTGGATAACACGAAAATTGTCAAAGACATGAATTCTAAGGCAAAAGGAATTGATATTGTGGGGAGGAACAAGCACATGATGAAAATTACGGGATATCAGATGACCGCCAAGGATGCGCCATTTGAAAAAGTGGAATTGCCGGTTTCCGAAATAAAGGAGGGGGAAGCCCTGGTCGAGGTAGCCGGATGTGGGGTATGCCATACCGATGTAAGTTTCTGGCATCATGGCGTGCCCACCCGCCACCAATTGCCGTTGATTTTGGGCCACGAGATTGCCGGCACCGTAATCGAAGGACCGGCGCCTTTGAAAGGGAAGCCTGCCATTGTGCCGGCGGTTCTGCCTTGTGGTGAATGCGGGCTCTGTAAAAGAGACCGCAGCAATATCTGCCAGAGCCAGAAGATGCCAGGTAACGATTTCCATGGCGGCTTCGCCAGCCATGTACTGGTTCCTTCGCGCTTCCTTGTGCCTGTCCCAGAATCTGCCCTGGCCGACCATTCGCTGGCTGAACTTGCGGTAATTGCCGATGCCATCTCGACGCCCTATCAGGTAATCGTCAAAAGCTCTCTGATGCCGGGTGATCTGGCAATCGTAATAGGTGTCGGCGGAATAGGCATTTACGCTGCACAACTGGCGAAAATAATGGGCGGCAAGCTTATCGCCATAGATATTGCCCAGGAAAAACTGGATCAACTTAAAGCATTCGGCGTTGAAACCACAATCAACGCCAAAGAACTTGACATCAAAGGCATCAAGAATCGTGTCAAGGAATACTGCAAGGAATTAGGGGCGCCATCGCATAGTTGGAAAATATACGAAACCTCCGGCACCAAGGCAGGCCAGGATTTGGCCTTTGCCCTGCTTGGCACAGCCGGGACATTATCTGTTGTCGGCTTCACGCTCGATAAACTGGAACTTCGCTTAAGCAACCTCATGGCATTCGATGCGACTCTCATCGGAACCTGGGGTTGTAAGCCGGAACTCTATTCATGCGTCATCGATCTGGTCTCCCAGAAAAAGCTGGCCATCAAGCCGTTTACTGAAACGCGGCGTCTGTCGCAAATAAATGAGGTGTTTCAGGAGACCATTGGCCATAAGCTCTTAAAAAGAACTGTCCTGGTTCCTGATTTTTTGGATCGGCGACCTTGATTGGAAAATCATGTGAAGATATTAGGCAATTCAATTGGGAAAAGAGGGATGAAATTATGAATCATGGGCTTTTTAGTCATAACATCGTCGAAACTCAGTTTAAAGAGATCCTCTACGAGCTTCGCCCCTGCCTTGATAAAAAAGGGAATCCAGCCCCAGGGCTATACAATGCCTGGATAAGTCTGAACAATCCGGCCCAGTACAATTCATACACTACGGCTGCAGTGAAGGAAATTATTCTGGCCATGCGCCAGGCCTCAAATGAGCGTTCTGTCGTGGCTATCATCTTTACTGGGGCAGGCGATAAGGCCTTCTGCACCGGGGGAAACACCAAAGAATATGCCGAATACTATGCCGGTCGGCCCCTTGAATATAAGCAATACATGCGGCTTTTCAATGACATGATAACATCGATTTTGATGAACGATAAGCCCGTGATTTGTCGGGTCAATGGCTTGCGAATAGCCGGAGGCCAGGAGTTAGGCATGGCCTGCGACCTGACAATCGCCAGCGACATGGCGGTCTTCGGCCAGGCGGGTCCCAAGCACGGCAGCGCCCCCGATGGCGGCAGCACAGACTTTTTGCATCTTTTCGTAGGCGTTGAGCGGGCTATGCAAAGCTGCACCTTATGCGAAATGTGGAGCGCCTATGAGGCCAGACAGCTTGGCCTGATCAGCGAAACTGTGCCCGTGCTTAATGTGAATGGAAAATTCGTCCGCAACCCTCTTGTTACCACCGATCGCTGGCTGGATGATGCGGGAGATATAATCTATGGACACCGGAAGACTGGTGAGGCTTTAAAGGCGGCCAAGGAGTTGATTTCCCAGGGATGTATCGACCTAAAACCCCTGGATGATGCCGTTAATTCATTGGCAACAAAATTATTATATACCATGCCCGATTGTATCAGCAAAACCTTAAATAGTCTCCGAAAGAAAAAACTTGAACATTGGGATCGCAATCAGCAAAGCAATCGCGACTGGCTGGCTTTAAACATGATGACCGAGGCCAAGGCCGGTTTTCGGGCATTCAACGAGGGTCCTAAAGACAACCGCGAGGTCGACTTTGTGAAGCTTCGTCAGATGCTCTCAGAGGGGCATCCCTGGGATGATGAGCTTGTCGAAGCGATCCTGCCGAGGAAAACTGATGGCTGACAAAATTCTCACAGAATATTTTTGCGATCGTCAGGTGGTGCGCATTACGCTTAATGCCCCCAAGGCGAATATTCTAGATGCCGCTATGATGAGCGAGATAGCGGCCGAACTGCGCGCTCTAAAGAGCGAACCTGCGGTCAAGCTTTTGGAATTTTGCGCGACGGGCGATCATTTCAGTTTTGGGGCCAGTGTCCAGGAGCACACCCGCGAACAGGCTCCGCGAATGCTTGATCAATTCCATGGCCTGTTTCATTCACTTATCGATCTGGCTATTCCCACAGCGGCCCTGGTTTCGGGGCAATGCCTCGGAGGGGCGCTGGAATTGGCCCTGATGTGCAATTTCCTCTTTGTCGATGAGACTGCCAAGCTTGGACAGCCCGAAATTAATCTGGCCGTTTTCGCGCCGCCCTCGTCTCTTATTCTCCCGCTTAAGATCGGGCAGGCAAGGGCCGATGCGCTTTTGCTTACGGGCGCCAGCATCAGTGCGGCGGAGGCCCTTGCGGCCGGCCTGGCATTCAGGGTATTTGCATCTCGGGAGGTCATGCAGCAAAAGGTAGACGAATGGGTTCAAAAGGAAATTCTCCCGAAAAGCGCTTCTTCGCTTCGCTTTGCGGTAAAAGCGGCACGACATTTATTCAACGATGCTCTCACGGAGCGCCTTAAAAAAGTCGAACGGATGTATTTGTCGGAACTAATGAATACGCATGACGCCAATGAGGGAATTGCGTCGTTTCTGGAGCGCCGTCCGCCGATCTGGGAAAACAGGTGAATCTAATATATGGAATTTGAGGGAAAATCAGTCATTGTCACAGGCGGTGCCCAGGGAATCGGGCAGGCAATCGCCTTGCGATTTGCATCCGCGGGAGCGCGAATTTCGATATTGGACGTCGACGTCAGCAATGCTTCATTTCCAGGGTTTGAGGATTCGATTTGCCTGTTCTCCGGAGATGTCGCCAATTCGCTCGACGTTGAAAGGTTTGTATCAGATGTGGCCAAGAGAACCGGCCGCATTGATATATTGGTAAATAACGCCGGTATCATTCGCGACAACGTTATCTGGCGGATGTCCGAAGATGAATTTGATTCGGTTTTGCGGGTAAATCTCAAAGGTCCGTGGCTCTTAAGCAAACAGGTGATTCCCATTATGAAAGGCCAGGATTACGGGCGAATCGTCAATATTGTCTCGCGCGCCTGGCTTGGAAATTTCGGCCAATCCAATTATTCCTCGTCAAAGGGGGGGCTGGTTAGTTTAACGCGGGTGTTGGCCCTGGAACTGGCCCGCTTCAATATCACTGTCAATGCTGTGGCTCCAGGATTGATTGATACGCCGATGACCCGAAGCCTTTCGCCAGAGACATTCGATAAACTTATAGCGGCCCAGCCCGGCAAACGTGCCGGCAAACCCGAGGATATCGCCCACGCGGTGGCCTTTTTTGCATCTCAGGAGGCAGGCTTTATCTCCGGCCAGGTGCTCCATGTCGATGGTGGCAAGAGCATTGGATCGACAGTTTTCTAAAATGGAGATGATAGGAGGCACGAAACTGTGAGAAATGTCTATCTGCTTGATGGCTGTCGGTCTCCGATTGGCCGGGGGCATCCCGAGAAGGGAATGTACCGTAATATCCGGGCCGATGACCTCCTGGCACAAATTCTAATAAGACTTCTCAATAGACTACAAGTTGATCCTGCCAAGATCGATGATTTCTATCTGGGATGCGTCGGTCAGCATCTGGAACAGGGGAAAAATCTGGCGCGATTAGTCATATTGCTTGCCGGTCTGCCGGAGACTATTCCCGGTGTCACCATAAATCGTCTGTGTGCCTCAAGCCTTACCGCCCTACAGATGGCTGGCGACAGCATTCATTCTGGAACCAACGAGCTTGTCATGGTGGCCGGCGTCGAACACATGGGGCATATCCCCATGGCCGCAGCACTCGATTATCATCCCCGGCTTTTTGCCGAAAGCGAATTTCAATGGACCAATATGGGTTTAACTGCGGAAAAGCTTGCCACCAGGTATTGTATCTCGCGGGATGAACAGGACGATTTCACATTGGAGAGCAATCGCCGCTATTTCAAATCCCGCGAAAATGGCCATTTCGATAACGAAGTTGTTCCCGTGGTATCGAAGGACGGCACCCTCATTTCTACCGACGAAGAACCACGCTTATCAACTTTGGAAACGCTTTCGATGCTGAAGACGGCATTCAAAGAGAATGGTACGGTAACTGCCGCAAATAGCTCTGGCATATCCGATGGAGCCTGCGCCGCGTTGGTTTGCGGCGAGGATTTTGCCGATGCCCTGTCAATCCAACCGCTTGCGAGAATAACGACCACGGCCAATATCGGCCTTGACCCCACGATGATGGGACTTGGCCCCGTGCCTGCCATCAGGAAACTCCTAAAGAATACCGGATTGTCGCTTGACGACATCGATTTGTTTGAAATAAACGAAGCTTTTGCAGTTCAAGTGCTGGCCTGCCAAAGGGAACTTGGTATTGACTCCAACCGCCTTAATATCAAGGGCGGAGCAGTGGCCCTGGGGCACCCACTCGGCATGTCGGGGCTGAGGATAGCTGTTTCATTGGCTCATACAATGAAAAGCAGCAATGTTAGCCGGGGCATTGCCGCCATGTGCGTCGGGCACGGCCAAGGCGTGGCAATGCTTTTGGAAAGAGGCCCAAGTATCAATTCCACCCTTCCGGGGGCCAACGAATGACTAAATCAATGAGGACGAACTCCCGAGGAGGATGGGAATGAAAGATATCCCCGTAGCTTATTCGCGGGCTCGCATACCTTATGGAACATGGGGCAGCAGCTATTTCCCGGCCTGGCAAACATCCCCCCTGGCTGAGGTCAATATCGGCCAGTTTGCAGGAGAGTCGATGAATCGAATCATGGGATTGAGAAAAGTCCCAATCGATGAAATGGATATTCTGATAATTGGCTCGACCATCCCCTGGCACTGGAAATTTTGGACAGCCCCCGTGGTGGCTAGTTGTATGGATCACCGAATTCCTGGTTATCATGTCGAACAAGCCTGCGCCACCGGGCTTCAGGCTGTAATGGTTGCCGCTGCCGAAGTTGAATCCGGCTCTCATGATGTTGTCGGCGTGCTGACATTCGATCGCACCTCCGATTCGCCGGTGGGGGTATTCCCAGAACGGCGTACATATCAACGTACATACGCGCTTTCCGATGTCTGGGACAATTTCGGTTTCGACCCCGCCACCGGCAAGGCCATGCTCACTTGTGCGGGCTTGGCAGCTCGAAAATACCGCCTCGATCGACGGGAAGTTGATGAGTCAGCGGCGTTCCGCTATGAGCAATATTTTAATGCCAAGGCCAAGGGATTCTTAAATAAGGTCCTTGTTCCCCTTGAGATATTGAATATTCAGGGCAAATCAATGGGCTGGATTGATGATGACCTTGGTGTCCGCCGGGTTACTGTAGCCGGCTTAACGTCTATGAGGGAGCTTGATACCTGCGTGACACCGGGAACACAAACTCACGCTTCCGATGGTATGGCAACGCTTCTTGTCACCGGCCCCGAAAAAGCCCGGCAGCTCAGCCTTAGGCCCGAGATCGATATTCAGTTTGTCGGCAAAACTGAAATCCGCGCCTATCCAAGCCTGATGCCTGAAGCCCCGGCTCTGGCAGTTCAAAAGCTGCTCCAGCGCACGGGCCTGACCATGTCCGATATAGTGGTTGCCAAAGATCATAATCCATTTGCCGTCAATGATATCATTTTCTCAAAGCTTCTTAATTATGATTGGAAGAATATGAACAACAACGGCTGCCCATTAGTCTGGGGTCATCCACAGGGTCCGACTCTGACCCGGGTTATCATTGAGGGCCTGGAAGAGGCCGTGGAATTAGGCGGCGGCTATGTCCTGATATTTGGTTGTGCTGCAGGCGATGTCGGCATAGCGGCAATCTTCAAAGTGAGCGATGGAGGCATGAGATAGTGAAAGCGATGAGACAATCGACCCTCGAAACGTTGGGATTGGGAACGGTTTTGGAGATATTCCGGCGAGGCTCATTGCCTGCTAATATCAATACATTGACTGACGAGATATTTGGCGATGCTAATTCGCGCGGCGCCTTAGTTATCTCAGGTGCTAATGGAATTGTCGGCGCTGGGAAAATGATGCAACTGGGCTCGCGTCTCATCCCCTCTGGCGTTACCATGGTAGGGCTTGATTTCGCCGGTGCGCCCGATGGCATCGGACAGCAGTATCAGTCGCTTATGGCGGCATTCGGGAAGCCAAAGGCCGACGCCATTATGTCGGATATCATAAGATTCAATTATGACGGCCGCTCGCTGCCGAGGAGGCTCCGCGAGCTTCGTCCGCGCTTCTTGCTCGAGGCCATACCAGAGATAATTGACGTCAAAAAATCCCACTATGCCATCTTCAGACAAACTTTTCCCGATATTGAGATCCGCTCGGTCACATCCGGATTTCCCAGCGCCGAGCTTGGTGTGGGTATAGCTCATCCGGCCTTCCCCCACGAAATCAATAAAATCTGGGAGACTGTCGAGGAAAAGCCCTCGGCCATCACCCACCTTTTCTGGGCAATGGGACTGGTGCCAATTCCTGTCAGCGACCACTGGTCTTTTGTGCTTGATGTTCTTTTCTGCGGCCTGACCCTTGCCGCTCTTCGCTACCATAAAGTATCAAATACGCCCTACTGGAAAATTGACAAATATGTCCGCCGCACCCTGGGCCCAAACCCCTTCAGGGCCCACGACGCCATTGGCGCCAGGGGAGCGAATTTCCTAACCTGGTCATGTCTCTATCACCTTTCCCAGGAATACGGCCCTCTCTTTGCTCCCAGCAAAGATTTGGAGTACCATAAGGATTCCGGCCAGGATTGGTACCCCCTCAATCATTTCCGGCCGTTAGTGAACTGGCAATTATCAAACGAGGCGAACGATGAATTTTCAGATTGGATTTTGGGGCCGATTATCCAGATGACCAGCCTTATGCTTTACGAGAAACGCTCCCACTTATCGCATATTAATGCCATAGGCGAATTGTGCGCCCAATTCCGCAAGGGCATCCTCGCAGTCATCCGAAATATGGGGGCGGATGCGGCCATTGAGAGAGTGCAGGCCTATCACCGGCTCTATCCTCAGGCAGCTACCGGATGCTGGTATCCCCAAACTCTGGCTTCGCTTGACGAGGCTTCATGGCAGCAGCTTTATGTCAACGCCGAACATGATGGCGAGGTTGGGGTAATAAGCATTAGCCGTGAAAGCTATAATTCCGATGTCGATGCCGAGCTTAACAGGGCAATCGATTGGCTTAAATCCGAAAAAATCGCTAATGTGATTATAACAAGCGATTTTCATCTTTCAACTCAAATGGTCGGCGCCGATACAGACGAGTTCTATCCGGCGCTAAGGGATGCCGCTCGTGGAATTGCCATCTCAAGTTCATGGTCGAAAACCGCCAGACGATTGTATGAGGATTTTAGTATTTCAGTGGGCGTTATCAATGGCAAGCGCTGCCTGGGCGGGATGCTGGAGCTTATGATGCATTGCCATTACCTGATAGCTGTCGAGGATGCCTCTTTGGGCATGCCGGAGGTGACTCTACCTGTCATTCCCGGCATGGAAGGGTGCCACTGGCCCCTGCGTAAGGCCTCAAGCAAAGATCGTCCGAAGATACTTCATATGCTCTTGACCGGGCAGAATGTGAAAGCCAAAGACGCAATGGAATGGCTTGTCGATTTTGCAGGCCCGATTGATGATTGCCTAAAAATGGCCTGGAAACTTGTCGTCACGAAAGATCAAAGATTGGTTTCAAGAAGCGTATACGAGGATACAATCGATATTGTTGTTGATATTAATCTGCCTGTAGCGCAAAATCCGGCGATAGAATCAGCACGCAAAGCCATAATCGACTGTATTCGCCAATCATGCAATGTGCCTTTAAAAGAAGCGTTGGCAATTCAGGCCAAGCATTCTGGCGTTTTCATGGCTGGCCCAATATGCAATAATGGGGTTATCGGCAACGATGCAGCCAAGGTTTTGGGAGCCTAGAAAGCGGTGGTCTGATATATATCTTTTGCAATAATGTGAATGAATCAAGCCTGCTGATTGGCATCTGAATTATCAATTTCAGTTTTTGCAATTCAAAAAGCACAAATTATACGCCAGTACCTATGATACTTCATACTGCCGATGACACCGTTTGTCCAGCCGTTAATTTGCCTTTGAGCACTTCATAAGAAGCTTTCCCGTTTGAGGATCAGAGTCGCGTAATTTAAGACCCTTAGCTTCCAGCGTATTTCCCAGTCAGTCTTCACCGTCATGCCTGCCACCAGTTAACCCTCCAAATCTTATCAATAGTGTCAATCGAAATCAGAAGTTTCGCAGTTGACGTGGCGGTATTATGGATAAATGTAACTTCTTGTAAGTCCTTGAAAGATAATAGCGGCGCAGGGATTCGAACCCCGGACACGAGGATTATGATTCCCAGCCGAAGAAATATAATAAATTACGGGTAATCATCGACTTGTATACGGCCAGAGAAAAATGAGGATTTTTGCTGATGGCATTAAGAGGACCATTCATGCTCGATGAAATGCAGAGCATGGCCAATTAAGTATTTTGAGCACCAGACAGCACCGGAAAGCAGCAGTCAATGGTATTGTAAAGCAAGCGGTTGAACTCTTTGTGAATTAGCCGTAACAAAGGGCGACCGGCATACTCTGATCCTCTGCCGACTGGTTTTTGCCCACTTGAACATTATGATTCTCATATTACTGACTTTCGGGTCCCAATCCCGAAATACTCTTTCCAGAGCTATATTCAATGTGCCACTGACAACTACTGTCAGTGGGCAAAATAAAAAACGGGCACCCGAAGAAATCCTGGTGCCCGCCCGAATGACTAAAAGAGGGGCCTTAAGCCTTGAGAACTTTCGCCTTGCGGCCATTGCGGCCCGGGTAGAACTTCTCGTAAGGGATATTCCCGAAGTTGACGGCCCCCAAATCCCGCACTAACCCTCGTTTAATCCGATCAAACTGCTTAAAGGCCGGGCATCTGCCCTTGCGGTGGCCGGACCGCTTGGCCTCAGGTATGGTGCAGTTGGCTGGCTCAAGGGGGCCGTCGATGGCCTCGATGACCTGCAGGAAAGTAATATCCTTCCGCGGCCGGGCCAGTTGGTAACCCCCCGCCACCCCCCTTACGCTCTTCAGGAATCCCTGCCGAACCAGCGCCTTGAGGACCTTGGCCAGGTATTCCCGGGGGATACCCTCGGCTCGGGCGATCTCGTTGATCGAGGCCAGCCCCCTGTCCTCCAGGGAGGCCACGAAGAATAGGGCGTGCAGGGCGTAGTCAGCTTTCTTGGTGATTCTCATCGCGATTCTCTCCCTATTTAGACAATTTCAAGGTTCTTCTCCCAAACGATTTATGGCGGTAACGGGCGGGCGATGTCAATGAAAATCAGCGGCCCGTTGCCACTAACACGGGTTTAGTGGCAATCAAGACGGGCCGCTCTTGCGAGCGGCCCAGCAACCCGGTATGGACAATTTTCAGTCAGAGGTTCCGGTCTTGCCTCTTGATTTTAATACCGGGCGCAGAATCGGAGCTATCGGCTTTTCCTCCTTGACGGGCTCCGAAATGACCTTTTCAGGCGTTTCTTTGCCTTTGAGTTCGCGTGAAATGACTGGCCCCCTGCCTGCTGGAGTGCAATCGTCGCAATAGAGCAGCGCAGGCTGGCCCCCCTTGAGGTATGACACATAGTATGTAATGTCTATCCCATTGGTGCTGCAGGTGCCGTTGACATCCATGGCGGCATAGAACGGGAATATTAGCGGCGGGCAGTCGCAGGAGTCTTTGGGAGCGCTGCCGCCTTTAAGATAGGTGACTCCGTATGTAACATCGATACCGTTCGGCGCGCCGCTGCCGTTGATATCACCGGGGAGATAGGGGCAGCCGCCACCGAGAAGATTGATTAAGATCGAAACATTGTTGGAGTTCTCATTTGCCACTGCCAAATCATTATCCCCATCGCCGTCAAGATCGGAGGCGAATACAGAGCGGGGATATTTATCCGCGCCATAATTGCCTCCCGGGTAGTATGTGCCAGAACCGCCATTTATTAAAACCGTGACGTTACCCGACCAATTGTTTGCGGTCGCCAGGTCATTATCGCCGTCACTATCAAAATCGGAGGCAATAATAGAATTGGCACCATCCGCAGCCAAATAGTTGACTGCCGCCTGATAGGTTCCATCGCCATTGTTTATCAGGACGGACACGTTGTCGGAAATCCAGTTTGCCACCGCCAGGTCGTTATCACCATCGCCATCAAGATCGGAGGCAAAAATGGATTGGGGATCATTCCCTACCCCGTAATTGACTGCCGCCTGAAATGTCCCGTTACCATAGTTCTTCAGAACCGAAATGTTGTCGGAATTTGAATTTGCTACCGCTAAATCTTTATACCCATCGCCGTCGAGGTCGGATGCGAAGATGGAATAAGGCCAGGATCCCGCACCATAATTGACCGCCGCCTGAAAAGTCCCATCACCATTGTTTCTCAAAATGGAGACATTACCGGAAGTTCTGTTTGCTGTCGACAGATCGTTATCGCCATCGCTATCCAGATCAGTGGCAAAGACGGAGGCGGTGCCGGGTCCGGCAGGATAATTGACGGCAGCCTGGTATGTCCCGTTGCCGTTGTTTATCAGGACTGATACATTATTGGAATTCAGATTTGCAACAGCCAGATCATTATCCCCATCACCGTCAAGATCGGAGGCGTACACCGAATAAGGATTGTCTCCGGTCCTATATTTGATAGCCGGCAGATATATCCCATCACCGTTGTTCATGAGGATCGAGACGCTGTCGTAAATTGCATTTGTCACGGCCAGGTCGTTATCTCCATCACCGTCAAGGTCGGATCCAAAAACGGACCGTGGGGCGTTTCCGGCGGCATAATTAACTGCCACGCGATATGTTCCATTTCCGTTGTTATTAAAGACCGAGACATTGCTGGAAGCGACATTTGCCGCCGCCAGGTCATTATCTCCATCGGCGTCAAAATCGGTAGCGACGATGAAACGGGTACCGGATCCCGCTCGGTAATTGACAGCTGTCTGATATGTCCCATCACCGTTGTTCTTCAAGACCGACATGTCGCTGTTATTCCAATTGGCTGTCGCCAGGTCATTATCCCCATCACCATCAAGGTCGGAGGCATATATGGAAAAGGGGGCGTCACCCGTCTCGTAATTAACGGCTGTTTGAAATGTACCGTTTCCATTGTTCTTCAATATCGAGGCGGAGCCCATTGCTATAAAATTTGCCACAGCCAGGTCGTTATCGCCGTCACCATCGAGGTCGGAGGCAAAGACTGCGGCGGAACCGTCACCCGCATCATAATGTACCGCCGGTATATACGTGCCATTGCCGCTGTTTATCAAAATGGCGACGTTGTCAGAATCACCATTTACAGATGCCAGGTCTTTGTCGCCATCGCCGTCAAGATCAGAAGCAAAGACGGAAACAGCGCTGCCTCCAGTCATGTAATTTATGGCCGCCTGGTACGTGCCATTGCCGTTGTTCTTCAGCACCGAGATGTTGTTAGAAATGCTGTTTGCCACGGCAAGGTCGTTATCCAAATCGCCATCAAGATCGGAGACATAAATGGAAGCGGGGTAGTCTCCCGCCCCATAATTGACAGCCGACAGATATGTGCCATTACCGAAATTCAACAGGATAGAGATACTATCGGAAGATGAATTTGCCACCGCCAGATCATTATCACCATCGCCGTCAAGATCAGAGGCAAAGACGGACAAAGGACCATCTCCCGCAGCGTAATTGACAGATTGCAGAAAAGTGCCATCACCGATGTTCATCAGGACCGAGACGTCGTCGGTATAACCATTTGCCGTGACCAAATCTTTGTCTCCGTCGCTGTCAAGATCGGAGGCAAAGACGGAATAAGGAGAGGTTCCCGTCCCATAGTCTATCCGTGCGCTGAAGATAGGCTCGAAGCCAAGAGAACTGGCAACAATGGCAAGCATTGCGATAAGCAAATTAATCACAAGGCGTTTCATAACGACCTCCGGGATGAGGAAAATTTATGGCCTAAAGTTATTTCTTTCCTTTAAGTATTAATAAGGTACTGCCACGCCCAAAGATGTAAGATCAAGGATGTAATATTAATATAATATCGTTTCAAAAATTAACAAGAGGATTTAACGGATAGCGTTACCTCCAAGGTATCATTTCGGTGCCTTCGGGTCACCCTACCCGGTTTTTCTATGGCGCCGGAGGGCAATCCTGGCAATAAAGCAGGGCCGCCTGCTGGCCTTTTAGGTATGTTACGAAATAGACGATATCTATACCATTGAAGGCACAGTTGCCGTTTACGTCTCCAGCAGCATAGAAGGGGAACGCCATCGGCGGGCAATCGCAGGAGTCTCTGGGAGCGTTGCCGCCTTTCAGATAGGTGACTCCGTATGTAACATCGATACCGTTCGGCGCGCCGCTGCCGTTGATATCACCGGGAATGTAGAGACATCCAAATGATTCCCGAACGACCAGGGAAACCGGCATCGGGGCTGAAGGCGTTCCCGGGTCGTTCGAATTTATCTGGATATGACCGTTATAGATGCTGTCGGGAACGGACGTAGCATCAAGCGTGATCTGACCGACCAAACTATCGCCCGGGGCGATCGTGTCGGCGGACGGGGAAACGAATAGCCAGGTGTTGAGGGCCGGCGATGACTCGATGGCAGATAAGGATACAAAAAGCGGGGCCTGGCCCGAATTTTTGACAACAAAATCGTGCGACTCAATTTCACCCTGCAAAAGTGTATCGATTATCGAAGCGGGGTAAAATGACATGTGGGGTGCCATACTCAACTCAATCGAAACATCATCGATATATATGCCATCCTCTTGGCTTGATCCGTCGGAATCGAGGCGAAAACGTAGACGAGCATCGGATTGCCCAACCAGGGCCGCCAGATCGAAACTGCGCTCCACAAATGCCGGCATGGAACCGGTAATCGGCGGGCCGAGTCGAATCCAGTTTATGCTATCCGGAGAACCCTCGACATGGAGCGAATCCCCTCCGGCCGGTAGCGTACCCCTGACCTGAAATCTCAAATTGGCGGCTGCTGCATGGCTCAGGTCGAGATCAAAAAGCGATTCCAGGAAGCTGTCCGTATTGTCCCGGTATTGCGTGTTCGGGGAATCAGCAACGGAGAGGTTTCCTGTAGATGAGTAAAGAGCGGTCAGGCCCCAGAAAGCAAATGTCCCTCCGGTTTTCCAATAACCCAGGCCGTCTTCAAATGAATCGGCAAACGAAGACGCCCCTGGCGAGACAGTGTATGGGTGCATCTGGCCCCCGAGCGGCCAGAAGGCGTGGGTTTCCCCGTTCCGGACGGCCTTGATAAAATAGTAAATGGTGCCGCCGAGTTCGCCCGGTATCTGGGACGTGAAATTAAAGCTATCGACAGATATCATCGCAAGCCGGACAAAATCCCCGACTTCCCCCGCCCGGTAATAGAGGAAAACGCTGTCGAGTTCCCCTGTAACGGCGGTATTGATAATCAGCGGGTCATTGGGGGTGGCGAATATTATGGGACGGTGATCGATGATAATATCGCCGGCGGGATGGGAATAAATGGCCCGGCCGACATCGAGGATCCCGGAACCATAGGCGTTATCGGGGGCATCGAACCTGTCCGCAGTTGCCATCAGAGCCTCGCGGACCATCATAGGAGTCCAATTGGGGTGCGCAGAAAATAGCACGCCGCATGCGCCTCCGACAAGGGGCGTTGAGAGCGATGTGCCGGAGGCGGTGTAGTAGCCATGAATATCGTAAGGACTTACACAAGTTGTGCCGACTCCCCGGGCGCAAACCTCGGGCTTGATACGCCCATCATATGTAGGGCCCCATGATGAGAAGCCGGCAAGTATGCCTTGCGAGTCGACAGCTCCACAGGCAATGACAGAATCGCCATCAGCGGGGGCGACGATGGAGCCGCTTATATTACCCTCGTTGCCCATGGCAGTGGCCACGGCAATTCCATTGTAGGCGGCCAGGTCGGCGGCGATTGTCACGATAGTGGAATTGCCATCGATCTGGCTGTAATCGTAATCGCCTTGCCCGGAGTCGAACCAGCGATATCCCAGAGAAGCAGAGATAACGGAAGCGCCGATGGAGTCGGCCCACTGCGCCCCGGCGGCCCAGTTGTCCTCCTCGATATGCCGCTCGCTGGAAATATCCTCCGTCTTGGCCAGGACGAAATGGGCCAAGTACGAGGGCCCATATAAAAATCCGCTGGCCTCACCACCGAGCGTGGACCAGGTCATGGTGCCGTGATCAGGTTGCCCGCCAAGATCCTGGCTGGGATCGTAGTCAGTGTTATTGTCATGGTTAATGAAATCGTATTGGGCAATCAGCCGTCCGCCGGAGATGATCGCCTGGAAAGCATCATGCCCTTGCCTGTAGCCGGTGTCCATCATACAGACGATCACGCCCTGGCCTTTGAATCCCAGCTCGTGCGCCGAGATGACATTAATCTGTTCAAGCTGGGCTTGCGACTGCCCGTAGTTGAGCGATATAAGGTTAGCATCAGGAATGATCGGCTCGGTGGGCAGCTCGGCGCCCATGCGCGCATATGAAACCGGTTTTATATAGCGCACGAATGGGAAAGCCGCTATGGCTGCAAGCTGCCCGCCGGTAGCGTAAACCGAGATGGCATTGAACCATTTAAGCTCATGCCGCAATTCGGCGCCGGTGGAAAGCACGGCATCGATATGCGACCGGCTGAGAGGCAAGTCACGGAAATCGAGGATATTTTCCTTTCCGCGGGATTTGAGCCGGCGATCCAACGTTGAAGGGGAAAGGGTTGACTGCGCCAAATTGAGGGCATTTATGTATTGAACCTGACCTGAAATTCCCTTATCAGTGAAAAAGACGATGACAGGAATTGTGGACTCAATCGGAATTTGACTAAGGCTCAGAGCCAATCCTGGTGAGATTGTCGGAATCTCCTTTTCCATGAAAAGCGTAGTGGCATCATTCCATGAAAGGGGAACATCGCTTCCCACAACCGATAATGGACAGAGCAACGTCAAAAATATAAGAGCATGTCGAATCATCGCGGCTCCCTTAAAGTGAGTGAAGTCAAAAAAGCAAAGCTACTCCAAAGATAATACCGTTTGATGGTTTGTCAAGCCAACCTCAACAGGTATTGGATGACTGGGCAATGGCATTAATGGGCCCTTTATTAATTTAAATTATATTTAATTGACGCAAATTCAACTATTGGCTGGGGACAGTTATTTGAAGCCTGTTTCCTATATTGTCTGGCAACAAGTTACGGGCGGTGTCCCAAATTCGTGCTATAAAATTAGGCGCAAAATACTGAGCTACCCAAATCTTTCTCTTAATTCAAACCCTCTATCTGTCCAGATTCATCTGAACCGAAATACCTCTTAAATATTCGCCCGGCCTAATTGATATATTGAGTAACTTGAATAGACGGAAGGACGGCAAAGTCTTCGCCCCCTTTACCAAACGAGGGAAAGAGCTTCCCCAGTGGTCCGAATGGTGGGTTGGCCGATACATCTCAAATACGTTAACATCTATCGGACTACCATGGGCCACTTGTCACACATTCAGGCACACGTTCGCCAGCCATTTGGTGATGGCCGGGGTGTCGCTATTTACAGTCCAGAGATTATTGGGCCATGCCCAAATAGACACCACGATGATCTACGCCCATCTTGCCGAGGATCACAGTGCAGAAATGATGGCTAAATTGCCGTATTGAAGGGGGCAAAAAGAGGGGCAAACCGCTGTCGAAAGATGGCGGTTTTTTGTTCTCAAAGTGTTCCCATAATGTTCCCACGGAGGATTTTGCCGATATGGAAAGGCTTGTAAGTCCTTGCAAGATAATAGCGGCGCAGGGATTCGAACCCCGGACACGAGGATTATGATTCCTCTGCTCTGACCAACTGAGCTACGCCGCCAAATAATCGTATATGCCATTTAACTCGGCTCAATTTATCAACTTCGACCCCCAAGTCAAGCCATTTTCCATTATTCCCGGATACTTGAAATTGACAATGCCATAAGCGGATTTAAATTGTCCGCTCAGTAGAGTATTGAACAACGCCCCGAAATTCTCATAAAATGACCCCCCATCGGATTTTGACAATTTATTATTACCTAAAATGAAAATTTGAAATATCTCGATTCGAGGCTTGACGATAATATCACGGTTAGTATCTCGGGCCGCGGCTTGTCCGAAGGCTGTTAAAAAATAATCTTGCAAAAGCCCCGGCGGCATATTAACGTTATGCAAAGCGATTAAATTATCACGCTCGATACCGATTCTTTGACAATTGCCATGATTGATCACCGCGCTGTTATGGCGCGAGAATGGATGGTTCAAGTGAAGGGGTCGATAGGTTGTACAGGCTGGGCGGCGCTTCTTATCATTGCGATCATCTCGCCAGCGGCCGCATCCGATTTTGTAATTGATGTCCTCCCCAACGGCGCCAGATACTATTCCAGCAAGATCATTGTCATGAATGAAAATGATTCCCCGCCGTACCAAACCGGCGTTTCATCGGCGGGCATAGCCTATGCCGGCGTGCCATCGGTCGACGGGCTCTGCCGCCAATGCGGCGTGGTCCGGATCGAGCCTTTTTATCCGGGGAATTTACGCAATTCCAAGCTGGCGCGCCTGGCCGAAAGTCTCTACATATTCACCCTGGCGGATGATTTAGATGCGAGCGACCTGCTCGAAAAATTCACCGCCGATCCTAATATAAAGTTGGCCGATCTTTACTCGGCGCCGGAGCTTTGTTACATTCCAAACGACCCGGATATTATCGACCAGTGGCATTTGAACCAGGTCTTCGCTTATCAGGCCTGGGATATTGTCAGAGGCGACACCACCAGGCATTCGGTGATCGGTATAATCGATACCGGCGTGCACTGGGACCACCCCGATCTGACGGCCAATATCTGGATTAACGATGCCGAGGATGTCAATGACAACGGCCTGTTCGACCCGGCCGATAACGACGGCATCGATGCCGACAGCAACGGATTTGTTGATGACGTGGTTGGCTGGGATTTCGGGGCCAATGACAACGATCCTGTCGACGATGCCTTGCCGCATGGAACTGCCGTGGCCGGGTGCGCCTCCGAGGTCACCGATAACGGGCTTCGAGGCGCCGCAATCGGCTTTTCAGCACGGGTAATGTGCGTAAATGCATTTCAGGGCGGAATGCCCACCGCCGCTTATCAGGGCATGCTCTATGCCGCCGATAATGGCGCCAATATCGTAAATTGTTCCTGGGCCGTGCGCGGACAATACAGCCAGGCTGAACAGGATATTATTAACGCGCTCTATGATGCGGACGTGATGATAATCGCCTCCGCCGGGGCATACAGCGATACCGTCAGAGCCTTCCCGGCGGCATATGATCACGTCATGGCGGTGGCCTCGACCGACCGCGATGACCATAGAGCCACATTTTCAAGCTACGGTTCCTGGGTCGATATTTGCGCTCCGGGAGTAGATATTCTGACCACTTACGGGCAAAATCAGATGTTTGTATATTCGGGAACATCGTTCTCCAATGCCCAGGTTAGCGGGCTGGTCGCTATAATCCGCGCCTGGTATCCGCAAATGCCCGGTGATTTCGTGGAAACCCTGATCGAGATAACCGCCGATACCATTCCCAACAATAACGGTTTGCTCGGCGGCGGCCGCATTAATTGTTACAACGCTCTGTCACTTATTTCCGCTTCCGATCCGACTAAACCCGAGGCTCTTTCCCTGGCCCAAAATTACCCCAATCCGTTTAACGCCTCGACAATAATTCGCTATGTTCTGCCCGCCGCCGCCGATGTCGTAATTGAAATATATGATATAATGGGGCGGAGAGTGGAAACGCTGGTCGATGCCATACAGGAGGCAGGAGCCCACTCGGTCGTTTGGTCGCCTGGAAATTCCTCATCCGGAGTATACTTCTATCGCCTTATCTACGACGGCGAATCCCGGTCGATGCCGATGATCTATGCCAGATAAAAGTGATTATCGGATAGCAGGGGTTGTGCAAGAACGCAAGAAGCAATAGGAAGGTGGCGCCTATGGTTAAGGCAAATTTGAGAATCCTGGGGCTCTGCGGGGCCATATTGTTGTCGATTGGAACCGCCTTTTCAAGCGCCTTTGTGGTCCGAGATCTGCCCGCCGGCGGGATTTACTTTTCCGACAAGATTGTAATCGTCAATAAGTACGATACCCCGCCATATCAGACGGGCCGGGTCTCGGCTGGTATTGCGGTTTCGGGCGTATCCTCCGTTGATGAGCTCTGCCGGCAATATGGCGTGATTCGCATCGAGCCGTTCTATTCCGGCAAGCTCAGAAAGCCGACGCTGGAGCGCGAAATTTCCCGTATCTACATCTTTACCCTCCCCGAGGGGCAAGATGCGCGCGACTTGCTCGATTACTTCACTGCCGATTCGCACATAGAATTGGCCGAGCTCTATGCCGTTCCTGAACCGTGCTATATCCCCAACGACCCCGATATCGACATGCAATGGTATCTCGATAAGGTCGACGCCTATGAGGCCTGGGATGTGGTCAGGGGCGATACAACCCGACATTCGGTGATCGGCATCGTTGATACCGGTGTCTACTGGATGCATCCCGATTTGGCCGCCAATATCTGGATCAACGTACCCGAGGACCTCAACGGCAACGGCCACATGGACGCCGGCGATATCAATGTCATTGATGATGATGGCAACGGGTATGTCGACGACGTCATCGGTTGGGACATGGGTCAGAACGACAATAACCCGGCCGAGAATACCCCTTATCATGGCACACCCGTGGCGGGCTCTGCCTCGGAGGTGACCGACAACAACCTGGGCGGCGCCGGGATCGGCTTTTCCGCCCGAATTATGCCCGTCAAGGGTAGCAATGCCCAAAACCAGTTGACGGCTGTCTATGAGGGAATGATCTACGCCGCGGATAACGGGGCGGACATCGTCAACTGCTCCTGGGGGTCCCCAGTTTACAGCCAGACCAGTCAGAACATCATAAACAGCCTGGTTGGTCTCAACGTGTTAGTGGTGGCCGCAGCCGGCAGCGGCGGAACCACGCCGTATTATCCCGCCGCCTATGAAGGTGTTATTGCCGTGGGTTCCACAGATCAAGATGATCATATTACTCCTTTCTCCGGATATGGGACTTGGGTTGATGTCTGCGCACCCGGCGTTTCAATACGATCCACGTGGGGCCAGTCCAGCTACACCTATTTAGACGGCACCTCGTTCTCAGCCCCCATGGTCTGCGGCCTGGCCGCTCTCATCCGCGCCTGGTTGCCCGGCCTTACCGTCGGTCAGATTGAAACGCTCATAATTTCCTCAGCCGATAACATCGACAGCCTCAATCCGGGATATCCCGATTCGCTGGTACCGCCGCGTATCAACTGCTACAACTGGATACCCGTGACATCAGCCGAGGATCAGGAGTTGCCCAATGAATTCCTTTTGGCCCAAAACTACCCCAATCCCTTTAATGCCGCGACAGTAATCCGATTTATCCTTCCGACAGCCTCCGAGGTCCGCCTCGAAATTTACGATATCATGGGGAGAAAGATAGAGACACTTGTCGATTCCCCCCAAAATGCCGGGCCTCGTGCCGTTTCGTGGTCACCGGGCGGTGTCCCCTCCGGCATATACTTTTATAGGATATCAGCTGACGGACGATCATTCTCGCGTCCCATGGTGCATCTGAAATAATAGCAAGGCCGACATCCATTATTGCGGAGGAATCCCGCCGGAACAATTTTCCTCGGCGACATGTCTTATATCTCAGAACGAAGGCAGCGGCCTGTGTCAAGGCCGTAATTAAAGGAGCCTCCCCATGAGATATGGAAAAAATTTCATCAGCAAGCTGCTTTTGACCGCGGCTATAATAATGGCGGGCATTGTTACCCTGCGCGTTACGTCGATATCCCAGGAGAAGGAGAATATGAAGTTCAATAAACTCACCCCAGAGGAAGAACGGGTTATAATCCACAAGGGCACGGAGATGCCGTTCACCGGCGCGTTTCTCATTAATAGGCAGAAAGGCACCTACACCTGCAGGCGTTGCGACGCGCCCCTGTATCGGTCAGAGGACAAATTCGATTCCGAATGCGGCTGGCCCAGTTTCGATGATGAGATTCCCGGCGCGGTCAAGAGAACGCTTGACGCCGACGGCTATCGCACCGAAATTACCTGCGCCCGGTGCGGCGCCCACCTCGGCCACGTATTCGAGGGTGAGCACCTGACCGACAAAAACGTGCGGCACTGCGTCAATTCGATATCGATGAATTTCATTCCGGATTCCAGCGAGGCTGCGGCCGGTATATTACGTGAGGTGAATGTGGTAACAAGCTCCGATGTCAAAACCGAGAAGGCCTATTTTGCCGGCGGATGTTTCTGGGGTGTGGAGCACTACCTGCGCGAACTCCCCGGCGTCATCTCGACTACGGTCGGTTATATGGGCGGCACCAAGCAGAAACCGACCTACAAAGAGGTTTGCGAGGGCAAGACCGGCCATGCTGAGACTGTCGAGGTTGTCTTCGACCCTACCAAGACTGATTATGAGACGGTCGCCAAATACTTTTTCGAGATCCACGACCCCACGCAGATCGAGCGCCAGGGACCGGATATCGGAGAGCAGTACCGCTCGGTCATCTTCTACACCGATGATAACCAGAAGAAGGTTAACGAAAAGCTGATCGAAATCCTAAGGGGCAAAGGCCTCAAGGTGGCCACGAAAGTAATCCCCGCCGCCACCTTCTGGGAGGCCGAGAAATATCATCAGGACTACTACGAGGTCACCGGCAAACAGCCCTACTGCCACATATATACGAAGAGATTCTAGTTACACCTATGAAACTGGGTGGCATGCTCTCGGCCCATCAGGGCCGTGAGCATGTTTGTTTTGTAATTGCAACCCTTTTAATTTCTAACAACATGCTTA